>JACCDX010616178.1_pt1 | contig 39809 bp, 45 predicted proteins | sample 7449681 | NCBI WGS metagenome assembly JACCDX01 (sample SAMN15323450, study PRJNA562643) | freshwater metagenome | isolation source: river surface water | place: USA:Blue River Watershed | collected 2017-08-18
GGTCGCTCTAGAAACATCGGAGTCGTGCTTCCGTTTATTGATCGATGGTTTTTCTCAACTGTTTTAGAAGGAATTGTAAGTGCGTTGGTGATGCGCGGCTATGACATCACTCTCTACAGCCTCTCTGGTGGTGCTGGCCACAGAGATCGTGTTTTTGATGACTTAGTTTTACGTAAGAGGGTCGATGGAGTGCTAACAGTTGCCCTTAAACTATCCGACCAAGAACTCGAGAAACTCACAGCTCTAAATAAACCAATTGTTGGTATTGGTGGCCCAATCCCTGGGGCCCGATCTCTATCGATCGATGATGAGGGTGCTGGTCGTCTTGCCACGCAGCACCTAATTTCACTTGGTCACACCGAAATCGGAATGATTGCTGGTAACCCAGCCAGTGAAATGGATTTCCATCAGCCATACCTGCGCAAGACCGGTTATCAAGAAGCTTTGCTTGATGCAAATTTAGATTTCAAGGCTCAATGGATGGCCGAAGCAGACTTCACAGTCGGCGGAGGCTACTACGCGGCCAAGCAGATGCTCGGAGATCCGCGACACAATCCCACCGCTATTTTTTGTGCATCGGATGAGATGGGCTTTGGCGCCATTCAAGCGGCTCGCGATCTTGGGCTGAGGGTTCCGCAAGACATTTCTGTCATCGGCTTAGATGGCCACCCACTTGGGCAGTTCTATGGTCTATCTACCATCAATCAGCGAACTCGCGAGCAAGGTGAGCACGGAGCTAACTGGATTGTCGACATCTTGGAAAGTGGCGAAGAAAGAGAACTCGCCAATGTCGAGCAATTGAATACCTGGCCAATAGATTTAGAAGTCCGTTCGTCAACCGCCAAGCGAGCCCGGGAGGAATAGTGGCAGATTCATCGTTTGACATCGTCAGTCGAGTTGATAAGCAAGAAGCTGATAACGCTGTGAACCAGGCTGCTAAAGAGATTGCTCAGCGCTATGACTTCAAGGGTACCGGGGCTGAAATTGATTGGAGTAGCGACAACGTCGTCATCAAGGCCAACTCGGAAGAAAGAGTCCGAGCAATCTTGGACGTTTTCCAGTCCAAGCTTGTAAAGCGTGGAATTTCACTAAAGAGCCTGGATGCTGGTGAGCCAATTGCCAGCGGCAAGGAATACAAGCTCACATGCAAGCTCAAGAACGGAATCAGCAGCGAGCACGCCAAAGAAGTCGCCAAGATTATTCGCGAAGAGGGGCCTAAGAGCGTCAAGGCTCAGATTCAGGGTGATGAGCTACGCGTTAGCTCCAAGAGTCGTGATGACCTGCAAGACACAATTGCTCTTCTAAAGGGCAAGGATTTGCCGGTTGATCTGCAGTTTGAGAACTACCGCTAGCCAAGCGCAAGATAACCGGTGCCACTTCCCAAAATAGAGAAGTAATTGGCAGCTTCAAAAAAGCACGCCTGGCCTTTTGTCAGAACCAGTGTTTCCTCTTTGGATGTGGAAACAGCTATTTCGCCAGCCACGCAAGTCAGAATGGCTTTGCCAGTTAGTCGAATGTCAATCAGCAGATTGCTTCCGCTGGGTTCGACTCGATAAACACGGAAGTCCTCACCTTCAGTTTGATATTCCACCAAGCCATTCATCAGTAGCTTTTGATTGGCAATTGGGTTAGCAAGCTCTGAAAAATCGGCAACCGCAATCAGTTCATTGACATCAATCGGCTTGACAGTCAGGCCGCCGCGCAGAACATTGTTTGAAGAGGCCATTACTTCAACGCCGAGACCTGACAGATAGGCGTGAATGTTCCCGGCTGGCAAGAAAAGTGCCTCGCCTGGTCTCAGTTGAACGTAGTTGAGCAGAATGCTTACCAAAAGCCCAACGTCGCCCGGGAAGTGCTGATTAATTTCTTTGACTAGATCACTGCGAGAGGTGACGCCGCTTCTTGCAACAAACTCCTCTACAACTTCCTTGCTCTGCCCCAGTGCCCACTTAGTTGCACCGCGCAATCCTTCGGTGGCCAAGGCATTGAGCCAAGGTTCAAATGTTTCACTTTCTTCAACCAGATTCTGCAGGTCGGAAAAAATCTCAGATGTTTTTCTGAACCCGCACAAAGCACGAAACTCGCTAACCGCAGCAATCAGCTCAGGCTTATGGTTGGCATCTGTGTAGCCGGGGTAATTTTCTGAGAATCGTTTCGCGGCCCATTCCTTGGTTGGATGCGCCTGAATGGACAGTGGTTTGGCAGCTGCCAAATATTTGACTAGAAAACCAAGTTCACCAACGCGTGAGGAAAGTGGTCCGTTTTGGTCGTCTTCAACTTGGGATTCTGAATCAGGATGAGTACCAAACCAAACCTCTGCTTGTGGTTTTCCGTCTGGTTCTGTGCCCAGTAACTGCGGGATGAGGTCTAAAGAACCCCATGCGTAGTCGCGTGGGGTGTTGCTAATCCTTAGCAGTGTCATGCGCTCACCCTATCGAGCATCATCTGGACTAGGAATAATCGAAATTGGGCCAGTTGGTGGAGCTGCATTTTCAAGATCGCTCTTTTTTGCCCGCTTTGCAAACTGCTCCGCAATCACGGCAGATATCAAAGCAAGAATTACCGGGAAGAAGAAGGCGTTTGATAAACCAACCCCTTCCACCAAAGCACCCATAAACGCCTTGGCAAAGATGGCAACGCTTGAGTTGAAAAGACTCAATCTGCTAACTGCCCAAGCAGTCGAAACACCAGGAACGTGACCTCCAGCGGAGAAAAACGCCGGGGATGCAGGTGCGAGACCAAGGCCTGCCAATCCCCATAGCAAAGATCCAAATAGAAGTCCTAGCGTGGGGTTTGCATCAGCAACTGGTGCTGCAAATAGTGCTGCAATTGCCAACGCCATTGCCGCCAGCAATGCACCGCGCGAGGCAAGGGTGTGCGGGTGAAATTTCTCAGCTAGTCGTGTCATTGAGAGTCGACCAATAATCATTCCCACCATAAAGACGCCGAATGGAATTGATCGGAGAGCAAGCTCCGCGTTCAATACATCTCTTGCGAAAACCGCAGCCCAGTCAATCACTGCAACTTCAGGGTAAATGGCTGCAAACAAACCAAATGCCAAAAGCCAAAGTTGCGAAGGCATTTGGTAGAACTTTCGCTTTACTACGCTTGCTCTTTCTTCGATATGGCCATCCTCTGAAGGACTCAGCAGCCATCGCATAAAGATTTCAAACAGCACGATGGTCACGACAGCCACCAAAATAAGGAAAAGCTCGAGCGTTATAAACACAGTTGCAAGTGCACCAGTTATCGCCGCAGCAACCGCTCCTAGCGACCAGCCCGCATGCATTCTGCCAATTATGTTTTTTGAAATCTGCTTCTGCAGAAGCACGGCCGCTGAATTAACCGAGACTCCCAACAGCGACATAAAGAAGTTGAAGAAAATGTTGAAAATCATCCAAATTGCTGGGTCATTGAACCAGCCCAGTGAAATGAGGAAAAACATGCCGCCGTAATTCGCAAAACGAATTATCGGCCGCGCTCCGAAGCGCATGATTAGGCGCGAAGCAAACAAAAGTGGGGTGATTGAGCCAATAACGCTGAAACCAATAATGGTTCCCCAGGTAACGAAGGACACACCTAGCCGGTCGATGAACTCTGGCACCCAGGCAACTGATGCCAATGCAGAGTGGCCCATCAAAACGAAAATCAGCAGTGACGCAATTTGAGCTTTCCTCAACCTTGCACCGGGAAGAACCTGCATCAGCTTCCCTTCGAAACTCTTAGCATCTCGCTGCGGTCAAACAGCTTGATTCTTTCTCGTCCATCGCCTTCGCCCAGTGCGCGCTCCTTGGAATCCACATTCAGCCAGCGCTTCCAGTCCATGAAATCAACTCCGCGCTCGCGCAAGGTTTCGATGATGGCCTCCTCTGCGGGTGCGGCCGGCTGCCACCAGTTTGCGCGGTCCTCAATCAAATGGCCAATCGTTTCGATTGCGTCGGCCTTGGTGTGGCCAATCAGCCCAACTGGACCACGCTTGATCCAGCCCGTGCAGTAAACGCCAGGTATGTGCTTACCTGAAGAATCAAGGACGCGGCCTTCTTCATTTGAAATAACTCCAGAATTTGCATCAAATGGAATCTCGTCGAGTTCGCTACCGAAATATCCAACAGCTCGATAAACAGCTTGGACGGGATACTCAACTATCTCTCCCGTGCCAGTGACATTGCCGGTCCCGTCGAGCTTTGTTCTTTCAAACTTGATAGCGCTGACTTTGCCGTCTTGGCCGATTACTTCTAAAGGTGAGTGGAAGAAGTGAAGGTGCAATCTTCGGCCTTGGGGTGATTGAGGATTATCTTTCAAGTCCTCCAGAGTCTTGACCATTACCCGAATTTGATTATTGCTATCAATTGCTGCTTGAGAACCTTCATCAAATCGGAAGTCAGCTGGATCGACAATCGCCTGCACGCCATTGACATGCAAAGCCTCACGAAGCTCTAATGGAGAAAACTTAACCTGTGCAGGTCCGCGTCGACCAAAAACATGCACATCCGTCACAGGTGAATTCTTGAGCCCTTGATAGACGTGATCGGGTATATCGGTAGAAAGTAAGTCATCGGGCAACTTGATGAGCATGCGTGCAACATCTAAAGCGACATTTCCGTTTCCAATTACGGCAATCTCTTTGGCATTCAGTGGCCAGGTGAGCGGAAAATCTGGATGCGCGTCATACCAATTGACAAAGTCCGCCGCGCCATAGCTTCCATCAAGATCAATGCCAGGGATATTGAGGTCAGCGTCCTTAATTGCTCCAGTTGCAAATATGACGGCGTTGTAGTGCTTTTTTAGATCTGAGAGTTTTAGGTCAACTCCGTATTTCACATTGCCAAAAAAGCGGATGTCTCCCCGATCCAAAACTTCATACAGTGCCTTGATGATTCCCTTGATGCGGGGGTGGTCCGGGGCTACGCCGTATCTCACTAGTCCGTAGGGAGCTGGAAGCAAATCAAAAAGATCGATTGAAACATCGAAATCTCGCTGGGCTTTAATGATTAGGTCAGATGCGTAAATACCAGCCGGTCCAGCACCAACCACCGCGAGACGAAGCTTGGACATACTTTCCGAAACTATCCTTTGCGATTAACCATCGCCCTGGCAAAGCTCTCTAGGGCGGACTTCACGCTACCAGCTGGCAGAGATTCGATGGCCGAAATGGCCTTGTCGCCCCATTGATTGGCGAATTCTTCAGCCTCAGCCATCACAGGGTGAGCTCGGAGCTCGACCAAGACCTGCTCAATGCTTTGAGGGTTGGCGGACTTTATCTTTTCTAGTAGTGCCACTGAGCTTGCATCAGAGTGCTTAGAGAGCAAAATTACCGGCAGCGTTGGTACCCCAGCGAGAATGTCAGTTCCCGCTTCCTTGCCAGACTCTGCGCTAGTGGAACGGATATCAATTAGGTCATCGGATAGCTGGAAGGCTATGCCTATAATCTCACCGTACTTCTGCAGCGGTTCTTGATACTTCTCATCTGCATCGGATAGGAGTGCGCCGAGCTGCGCAGATAGGGCAATCAAAGAACCGGTCTTATCTCTAATCACATCGAGGTAGTGCTGCATTAGATCCTGGTCTTGCGATCCAATTGACTCGTGCAATTGACCAAGTACTAATTGCTCAAAGACTCGAGCCTGCATCTTCAGCGCACGCTCTCCGAGATTGCTAACAATGTTGGAAGCTCTCGCAAAGAGTAGATCGCCAGTCAAGATGGCCATGTTGTTTCCCCAGATTTTTTGGGCCGCAGTCACGCCACGTCGGGTCTCAGCCTGGTCCATGACGTCATCGTGATAAAGGGTTGCTAGATGCGTGATTTCCATAACAACTGCTGCATCCAAGACATCTTGCTTTGAAGGATCGCCAAGATGTGCAGTGAGCAAAAGAAGTGCAGGTCTTAGTCGCTTTCCACCCGCTTTAGCCAAGTGATTCGACATGACATCGACCACTTCTTCAGTGTGGCGGGTTGCTGATTGAATGCGCTTTTCAACTTCATCCAGCCTTTGCTGGAGCGAATCCAACAAGGCTTTATCCTGAATGCCTTGGAAATACTTGGGTAGTGACATTAGCGCTCTCCTATGTGCAGAGCGACAACACCAAAACTGAGGTTTTTGTAACTCACGTTTTTGAAACCAGCAGAGCGGATGTTTTGTTCCAGCTCTTTTTGATTGGGCCAGGCTTCAATTGATTCAGATAAATAGGTATAAGCCTCTGGATTAGAAGAAAAAACCCTAGCCACAACTGGCAAAACAAAACGCAGGTAGAACTTATACAGCAGCCCAATCAGACCGCGCACCCTGGAAAACTCGCAAACCACCAGTTTGCCCCCGGGCTTGAGAACTCGATGGAACTCCTGCAGCGCCTTCTGATAGTCCTCAACATTTCTGAGGCCAAAGGAAATTGTCACAACATCAAACTCCGCCGCCTGAAATGGCAACTTCATCGCATCTGCAAAAACAAAGCTGAGATCAGGATGCTGCTTCTTCCCCTGTTCAATCATTCCCTTAGAGAAGTCAGCAGCTACCACTTCTCCGCCTGGAACTAGCAGCGCCTTAGAAGAGGTGCCAGTGCCGGCAGCTACGTCAAGAATGCGCTGACCTGCAAGCGGATTAACGGCTCGGCGAACAGCTTTGCGCCAAAGTCTTGATTGGTAGAAGGAGAGAAGGTCGTTGGTGCGATCGTAGTTTTTGGCTACCTGATCAAACATGGCCGACACATCACCAGGGGCTTTGTTTAGGTCGGCTTTAGTCACCGGGCTAGTCTAACTGCGCCGCATCTTTCTTTGACTGGCTCACGAGAGTGAAGACAACAAGGCCAACGGAACCCAACATCAAGGCAACCAGCAGTGGAGTGGTCGCGGTGATGAACTCATCAGCTGGAGTTTTCGTGGTGATTTGAATTTCGGACAAATCAAGTGGTTCGGTTGCCATGGGGTCTACTTGACCGTCAACGATGGCCGGTGGGATGACCTGTTCTGTTTCATCAGAACGATTGTCCGAATCATCGGCAGTAGCTGGGGCAATGAATGCGCTAAAAGCAAGCGTGAAAAGGGCTAATTTTCTCACTCGTCTCCTTGCGCCTAAACTTTCATAGGAAAGCCTATGAGCAAACTCAGGTTCAACTGCAATCTCTCAGGCAACTTAGAGCAAAGGTCAAAATGTCCCTAACGGCGCGTATTCAGCGCATCAACCCCAGTGGCCTTGACCTATCGGGAAAGAGTGTCTTCCTCCACCAGGATCAGCAAATCGTTGCGAGTGGTGAGGCAGCAAGAATTATTGCCAAAGGTCCCCAACGCATTCATGAGTTGTCAGTGGCCTGGCAAGAAATTATTCGCGAAGCCAAGATCAGTAATGAATCAGGAATTGATTCCGCTGGGCTGATCGCGATGGTTTCAATTGCATTTTCAGAAAACAGCGACTACGAATCAGTGCTGATTGTGCCAGCAAAGACCCAAGTCTTTTCAGAAAGTGGTTCTTTTGAGGTGCTTGTGTCGGATGCCGAGAAGAAAAATGAACTAGTTCCTGTTACAGGTGATTTTTCAATTGGCAGCCAAAGCGAAACTGGATTTCTTCAAAGTGTAGAAAGAGCTCTGTCGGAAATTTCAGCAAAAAAGATTGAAAAAGTAGTTCTGGCGAGGGATCTTGTTTTGCCAATCGGTGGAACGCCTGATTTGGGTCCTGCCCTTACAAGATTGCATAAGCGATACCCGGAGTGCTGGACATACAAAGTTGGATGTGTCTTTGGTGCAACACCAGAGATTTTGTTGCGCGCAAAGAATGGTGAAGTGTCCGCCAGGGTATTGGCTGGTACTGCTGCGCGTGGAACTGATCCGGATGTAGATGTCGCAATTGCGGATGGTCTTTCGCACTCACTAAAGAATGTTCATGAACACGATTTTGCTGTGCAGTCCTTGGTTAGAGAACTCTCGCCGTTTTGTTCCTCAGTTGATTATCAAAAGGAGCCGTTCTCGCTGGTATTGCCAGACCTATGGCATTTAGCAACTGATGTGACAGGAAAATTACTTCCAAACGTCACGCTGTTTGATGTGATTGAAAAACTTCACCCAACAGCCGCGGTGGCTGGAACTCCAACAGGTGAAGCAACTGAATTACTCGAAAAGCTCGAACCATTCGATCGTGGCGGATATGCCGGACCGGTTGGTTGGTTAAGTTCAAACGGCTCAGGAGAAATTGCTATCGCGCTGCGTGGCGGGGTCATTGAACAAAATCAGATTAGGGCTATTGCGGGCTGCGGCATCGTTGCCGAATCAACACCGGAATCTGAGTTGGTTGAAACAGAGCTCAAGTTCAGAGCTGTTCGCTGGGCTTTTCAATCAACTAACTGATAATCGATAATGACTGCCCCGCGCAGAGTCATAGCCTTCTCAAGTTCACCAAGATTTTCGCAGACTACGTATTTCCAGCCATACGCCTGAGCTAGTTTGGCTAAATCCACCGATTGAGCTGTCTTGAATAGACGATCAAAAACATCGCCATCAATCTCGTTTGCTACTTCAAGACGAGTGAAAATGTGGCCACCTTTGTCATTACCAACAATCAGCTTCAGCTCTATGTCTGGCAGATCAGTCTTATTCAGCCCGTTCGCATCATGGAGCAAGGTCAAGTCGCCAATTAGGGCAACGGTTGGTCCCTTGGCCATAGCAACACCAATGGCTGTTGAGACTGTGCCATCGATGCCAGAAAGGCCCCGATTTGAATAAACCTCAATTTGCTTCGGTTTAGCTGTTGCATCTAAAACTCGAATCAAATCAGATGCGCCAAGAACTAAACGCTCACTGCTTTTCCATACAAAATTTGTGAATGCACTTCTAGGTGTTTCCTCAACCTGAACCCTCCACTGGGCAAGCCAAGCTGGATCAGCCTTTCCATCAGGGATCAGTACATCTGCACTAGCGATTACGTTGTCATATGGATCAAATTGTCCATACTCAAAACTAGTTTCTACGTAAACAGAAGATTCTGAAATGATTCGCTGGACTGCACGCGAAAGTGTTGGCTTTCCGAAAATAACAACTTTGCGGATGGAATCACGCAACTTTTCAATTGCCTCTATAGGAAATTGGATGGAATTGCTTCCTTGCCTGGCACCTGAGCTTGGTTCCGCGATTAATGGTAGACCCGCTGCCTCTGCGAACTCTCTGGCTCGGTATCCGCCTGCTCCAGCTATCACGACCGTGTGGTTATCAACCGGTACTGCCAACTCAACAAGTTTCCTAGTCTGCGTTTGGATTTTAGGTGAAGAGGAAACCATGTCCTTTGGATTTGGTTTGGTGCTGCTAAGCGGAAAATCAAATTGAATGTTTAGCTGAACGGGACCTGGTTTGGATAAAGCGGTTTGAACCGCTTGAGCCGCGATCTCAGAAGCGGAAGAGTCGGAAGTTTCTAAACCAATGTCAAAAGAAGTTGCCGCAAACCCAAAAACATTTACTTGGTTGGTTGTCTGATTTGCGCCTTTATTTCTCAGGCGAGCTGGTCGATCAGCTGTCAAAAGAATTAATGGAACTCCCGAGTGATGCGCCTCAATAACAGCTGGGTAAAGATTGGCAACGGCAGTTCCAGAAGTAACTATCAAAGCAACGGGTTTCTTTGAGGCAATTGAGAGGCCCAGACCTGTAAAGGCCATGCTTCTTTCATCTAGGCGAACCGTCAGCCGGGCCAACCCAGCATCTTCAAGTTGCTGCGCGGCAATCGCTAGAGCTTGCGATCTTGAGCCTGGAGACAAAAGAAAATCAGTTACCCCGTTGGCATGCAAACTTGCCACCACATGCGCAGCAATTGACTGAGAAGTCACTTCTTGTCGTCTTCGTCTTTCTTTCGAAGCTTCTTGCCGATGTCCTTTAGGAAGTTTGGGTCGTCATCTGGTGCGACTGTCTTGCCGCGACCACCAAGACCACCGCCGTCTCCACGACGAAGTGGTCGGCCAACCATCAGATATAAAAGTCCGCCAAAGAATGGCACAAACAAGCACAAGATCACCCAGACCCACTTGGGTAGGGATCTCACTTCGTGTTTATTTGCACTAGCCGCAAAGACTGTTGTGAATACAGTCCATATCAGCCAGAAACCGATGGTAACGATGGCCACTCTTGTCATATCTTCAACCCTAGTTCACTTCGCTAACTCTTAGACTGGAGAGATGAAAAACCCCTGGCTGATGTACACACTCATTCGATTGGGCATGTTTTTTGGCCTGTTTTTCATTCTCCTTTTACTTGATTTCAACCCGTATTTCTCTGCAATTATTGCAGCCGCTATTTCCTTTGCGCTCTCGCTATTGGTGCTGGACCGCCAGCGTGATGCTATGAGCGAACAGGTAGCCAAAAAACTAAGCCGCGACTCCCAGGGCAAATACCTCGATGAGCAAGGTAGCGTCGAAGACGCCATTTTGGAATCAAAAGAAATTGACCAGGTAAACCCCGAGGCTAACCAAGGCGGCAAAGCCTAGACCCGCCAAGCTCGTTAGCTTTAGGGCTGTAATCAGCTCTCCCGCCCTGCGACTTTCCATGATGATCAAAGTTATTGGCAGCAGAAGCAGCAAATTAAGTAGCCCCAGCAACGTGGCGGGATAGAACAGCACCAGCAACAAATTAACTAGCACCGGCAGCCAAATCATCAGCAAGAACAGTGTCTTGCTTGGCTTATAGCCCAATATCACGGCAAGGGTTCGCTTACCTGCTTTGCTATCTGTTTCGATATCTCGAATGTTATTTACTAGCAGCACCGCAGAGGCATACAGTCCAAAAGTTCCACCCAACAAGACCGCTAGTGGATCAATAATCAAGGTTTGGATGTAGTTGGTGCCAATTGTTGCAATAAGACCAAAGAAGACAAAGACGGCAAGTTCCCCAAGGCCGTGATATCCATATGGCTGCTTGCCACCGGTATAGAACCAAGCCGCAGTGATGGCAACTAGACCAACAGCTACTAGCCACCACTGCTGCGTGATTAGAACAATTGCAAGACCTGCAATAGCGGCAAGTCCGAAGCTAATAAATGCGGCTCGTTTTACTGCTGCCGGTCGAGCCAGTCCTCCCGCAGTGATCCTCTTTGGACCAACCCTTTGCTCGTCGGTGCCACGTATCCCGTCCGAATAGTCGTTGGCGTAATTCACGGCAATCTGAAGAAGCAGTGCAACTAAAAGCGCTAGAAGACTCAGCAGGAAATCAAATCGTTCGATTGTTGCCGCGGTAGCACTTCCTAAAAGAATTGGTGCAACTGCCAGTGGCAGAGTTCTTACTCGGGCGCCAGTAATCCAGGTTCTAATTCCCATCAGGAAAGACTAATCCGCTAGAAGCCTGGCTGATTCCAGCAAGTCCACTTTGCCCGTTGCGGTAGTTGGAAAACTGGTAACTCTGAGAACCTTGGCTGGTTTAGCAGCAACTGAAATCTGCTGAGCAAGACTTTCAAAATTCACTTCTGGGCTTCCCTGGTAAAGAATTCCAACTGACTCTCCCCACTGGGAAACAACCGGAACAGCTACCACTTGCTCAACACCAGGAATATTAAGCGCAGCCTGTTCCACTCGCTCAAGCGACACTTTCATGCCACCTGAGATAAGCACTCGATCAGCTCGTCCGAGGACCTGAAGCTTTCCGTCTACAACGGCACCTAGATCGTTGGTCTGGAACTTGGGGCCAACCCTCAATGCAAGAACTGGTCCAGAAATTGATATCAATCCATCAGCTAGCTCATAGCTAACCCCGGACAGCGGAACTCCATCGTAAATACACCCGCCGCAAGTCTCTGTCATGCCATAGCTGACAACGATGTTTATGCCTTTAGCTCTAAGCTGTTCAACCTCTGACCAATTTGGCAGCTGCCCTCCAACCAAAATTGCGTCGAACTTTCTGAGCATTGAAAAAACAAAGGCATCGGTTTCGGCATCTTGTGCCAAGCGACTCAGTTGTGTAGGGACTAGTGATGTGTAGCGGCGACCGCTCTCCATCAAAGACGCACCTCTAACAAAAGCTTCGGTGGTGAATGGGACTCTGGTATTCAGAAGAATTGGCTGAGTATCGGAAAGCACTGATCTAATCAACACGTTAGCGCCAGCAATGAAGTTAGTTGGAAGCGCTAGTAACCACTGTCCATCCCCACCAAGGCGCTCGCTACTTGCATGTGCCGAGTGTTTGATTGCCTCCAGCGAGAGCTTGATTTGTTTTGGGATGCCAGTTGACCCGGAGCTTTCAACAATTAGTGCTACTTCATCTTCAACTTCAGATGGAACATCGGGTTGCTCTTGATTCGAAATAAAGCCAGCTACTTTTCCATCCAAGACATCAACTATCAGCTGAAGCGCTGAGAAAGTGTCGGCACTATTTACAACGCGTAATGGTTTCATTTAAAAGTGCCAAGGAAAGCTTGACCAGTCAGGGTTTCTTTTTTCTAAGAATGAATTGCGGCCTTCTTTTGCCTCATCAGTTCCATAGGCGAGTCTAGTTGCCTCACCAGCAAATAACTGCTGACCAACCAAACCATCATCCGGAAGGTTGAATGCGTATTTCAGCATCCTGATTGCGGTTGGAGACTTAGCAAGAATCTGCTTGCCCATTTCGATTCCAGTTGTTTCAAGTTCTGCGTGTGGCGCAACTCTATTTACAACACCAATTTCATAGGCCCGTTGGGCATCGTATTCTTCACCCAAGAAGAAAATTTCCCGGGCAAATTTCTGACCAACCTGACGCGCCAATAGGGCTGAGCCGTAACCGGCATCAAACGAGCCAACATCAGCATCGGTTTGTTTGAAGCGAGCGTGTTCTTTGGAAGCAACCGAGAGATCGCAAACGACATTCAACGAGTGGCCGCCGCCAGCTGCCCAACCAGAAACCAGAGCAATCACAACCTTTGGCATAAATCGAATCAGTCTTTGAACATCAAGAATGTGGAGCCTGCCGGCTGAGCCTGGTTCGTATTCGTAGCCACTCTCGCCTCGAACTCTTTGATCTCCACCAGAACAGAATGCCCAAACGTCATCTTTTGGCGAAGGCCCGTTGCCAGTTAGCAGAACAACCCCAACATCGGAGCTCATTCGAGCATGATCGAGAGCTCGATAGAGCTCATCGACAGTTTGAGGGCGGAAAGCGTTTCTTACCTCCGGTCTGGAAAAACCAACTCGCACAATCCCCAAGGATTTGTGGCGGTGATAGCTGATGTCTGTCAGCTCGCCAAAACCAGGCACTTCGTCCCAAAGCGAAGGATCAAAAGGGGCGGCTGGCTGAAATTTCATGCTTCTAGACTAATCAAGTGGCGCAGGCAAATTTCACCGATATAGCTATCTTGGCACTGCCCCTGCGCACCAGTTTTAGACAAATCCAAACCAGAGAGATAGCAATTTTCCGGGGTCAGCGCTGGGCTGAGTTTTCCCCCTTCCTCGAATACTCAGATGAGGAGGCAAGTCAGTGGCTCCGCGCAGCCCTGAGTTGGGCCAATGACCCTTTGCCCTATCTCAATCGAAGAGTCATCAAAGTCAATGCAACTCTGCCTGCTGTTGCGTTGGACGAAATCTCTGGCACTTTGGAGCATTTTGGAAAATTCGAAACGGTGAAAATTAAGGTCGCTGAAACTAAAGAGTTATCTGCAGACATCGCACGAGTCAGAAAGGTTCGTGAGTTGTTTCCCGATGTCAAAATTCGACTCGACGCCAACGGGGCATTGGATGTTGAATCTGCTCTTTTCCTTGCAAGCCAGCTAGCAAACTTGGGGCTTGAATACTTTGAGCAGCCAGTTGCAACAATTCCCGAACTAAAGCAGCTGAAGCAGCAATTTGAATCCAAGGGGATAGCACTAAAGATTGCAGCAGATGAGTCAATTCGTAAGGCTGAGGATCCGTTGCGGGTGGCGGAAGAGAAGGCAGCCGACATTGCGGTAATTAAAGTTCAGCCACTTGGAGGAATCGACAGAGCTCTACAGATTGCATCCGATAGCGGTTTAGAAATTGTTGTTAGTTCTGCACTCGAAAGCTCGATCGGAATTTCACATGGACTGCACCTAGCGGCAGCTCTTCCGCAGCTCAACTATGACTGCGGGCTTGCGACTACTGCCTTACTGGCAGCTGACGTGACGACAAGTCCACTTCTACCAAGCAATGGAGTAATGGAAGTTCGTGAGGTTGAACCTAATCAGGAACTTATTGAAAAGTATTCAGTCACTGATGAACGCAAAGAGTGGTGGCTGAATAGAATCGATCGCTGCTTAGAGCTTCTATAGCCCTGAGTAAACGTGCAGTCCCTTGAAAAACAAATTCACAACAACAAAGTTAAAAATCACCGCTCCAAAACCAACCAACCCCAGCCAGGCTGCTCGCTTACCAGCCCAGCCTCGTGTTGCCATGGCGTGTAAGTAACCTGCGTAGAGGACCCAGATAATGAAGGTCCAAACTTCCTTGGTGTCCCAGCCCCAGTAGCGATGCCATGCACGCTCTGCCCAAATTGCACCAGCAATCAAGGTGAAGCTCCAAGCGACGAAGCCAACCATGTTGAATCGGTAGGCAATTCGCTCCAGCTGTTTCAAATCAGGGAACTTATCCATGATTGCTTTGCCCCAACCAGCGTCCTTAATCAGGTAGAAGATGTGGAAACCAGCAGCAACAGCGAAGAAGCCAACCGCCAAGATTGCAACCATGACGTGAATAACTAGCCAGTAACTTTGCAGTGCAGGCATCATAGTCTTCACTTCAACGTAGAACAGGCTGACTGCCGCAAAAAGAGTAATCAGTGTGAAGCCAGTAATAAAAGTGGCAACGTAGCGAACATCACGAACTCGCAGACTGATCAAGTAAACAATAAGAACCGTGAGGGCTCCGGTGATTGAGAACTCGTACATGTTTGCCCAAGGCACGCGGTTGGCCGCGATTCCTCTCAGTATTACTCCTACGCCCAGAACAATCGTCGCGATACCCAAAACCCAAAACCCGAATTTCTCGAATCGAGTCTCTGTTGCATCGTCTTTAAGCTTTGCTAGCTGAAATGAGAAAAGAAGCAGAGCAACCGCCAAAAGCCCCATTGCAGCTGAAACAAACAGCAACGAAACCTGTGAAAGTGGCTCATTCAAAACGATGTTCACGCTTTTTTACCTTCTATCTCTGACTTGATTTCTAAAACTATGCTTTCAAGCTGGTCATCGTCTCCTCTGGCGAGACCTGCGTATTCAATTCTCTCACCCTCGACCCGGACCCAAATCCTTCTGCGAACAACGCTCAGCGAAATCACAACTGCGAAGAGTGCTACGAAAGAAAACACCATTACCCAGATACCACCGGGATTAAGAGCAACGTCAAGGGACGCAAATCGAAGCAGTCCATCAAAGCTCACTGAACCAAGGCCATCAGGCAGGCTTGCACTCTCCCCCACTCGCAGCTCAAGTGGTGGGTTTGGGCCATTTCTGCCGGCAACTAATTCCATGTCAGTAACATCCAGCGCATAAACATTGCGTGGGATGCCCGAATCTAAACCAAGATCACCCGTATATACATTGAAGGTTAGAAGCGGGTCGATCGGATCTGGATAAATAGATGTGTAGGCGCCGCTCTCGAGTTGAGCAACTGTTGGATAAAAGAAGCTAATCATTCCGACTTGGCTGGGGTTTGCGTCCGGGACCTTAATGACGCCAAGTGAGGTCATGTTGCCATCTTGAGGCAAGTAGACCACTGGTCCAGAAAAGTCAATATTGCCCTCGCCGTCTCGAACCGTCACGACTGGAGCAAAACCATTGCCTGTCAGGTAGACATGCGCTCCCGGCACTGGCAGTGGGTGGTTCACTCGCACTTCGCCGGTAACCGAGCTCTCCCCGGCAGAGAGTGTTACTTCTGCAATGAAGTCGATTGGTTGACCGAGATTTGCTGGATTCTGAAGGTCATAAACAACATTGAATTTATCCAGTCGAAGACTGTACGGCTGAAGCTCTTCTTCAAAGAACAGAGGGCCCGGGGAAAATGCGTCGTAACTTGCAAGATTGTTTACAAAGGTCTCGCCTTCAACCAGCACTCTCTGTCCGCTGTAGCTAAAGCCTCCACCAACACCAACCGCAATCAAAACCGCAAGAAGTGCGTAGTGGAATATGAGATTTCCAGTTTCTTTGAGGTATCCCTTTTCCGCCGATACGGAATTTTCCTGCTTGGCCACTCGGAATCCTTTTTGTTTCAGAACTTCCAGAGCAGTGTCAAGAGAAATCTGCTTATCTCCAAGGATGTGAACTGGCATTCTGCTCAAAGTTTCTGGAGTCTTAACTGGTTTCGCCCTAAGTGCATTCAGGTGAACTTTCGTTCTTGGTAACACACAACCAACCAGAGAAACAAACAAAAGAATGTAAATAGCCGAGAACCAAACAGACGTGTATACATCAAACAGCTGGAAAGCATCAAGAACTTCAGCCAACTCTGGCTGCTGATCAAAGTAAAGCCTTACGCCGTTTGGGTCAGCACTTCGCTGCGGATAGACCGAACCAGGAACGGCTGCCAGTGCAAGTAAAAGCAATAGGAATAAGGCGGTGCGCATTGAAGTCAGCTGTCGCCAGAACCAGCGCAACCAAAAAACTGGACTAAAGCGGGAGGACGAATCCACTTATCATCACCCCCAACCAGTTGGTGAACTGAAGCCATAATCCGCTTGCAATAAGAAGGCCTAGAAGAATCAAGACAATGCCGCCAAAAATGTTGATTTTGCGAATGTGCTGTTTCACAAACTGCACAGACTTGGAAGCAAATCCAAATCCAGCTGCAAGCAACAGAAATGGGATTCCGATTCCCAAAGAGTAAATGGTCGCGAGAATTGCACCCCGCAGGGGATCGCCACTATCGCTGGCCAATACCAAAACCGCCGAAAGAGTTGGCCCGATGCATGGAGTCCAGCCCAATGCAAAAACAATTCCCAACAGTGGTGCGCCAGCTAAGCCAATTCTTGGGTTGGGAAGCTTGATGGTCTTCTGCAAAAAACCAATTTGGCCGAGCAGGACAACTCCGAACAAACTCACCAAAAGACCCAGCACTAGCTGAACGAGTGGTTCCCTAATCCAAAAAACTAAACCGGCGGATCCTGCCAGCACACCTAAGGTCACAAAGACCGAAGTAAATCCCAGCACGAAAAGCGCCGTACCCAATACCACTTTGGATTTCACATTTGCAGAAAAGAAGCCCAAATACCCAGGAACCAATGGCAAAACACAAGGAGATACAAAAGTAATTATTCCGGCGAGCAGGGCTATTGGAATTGCAGCCAGCATTGAGCCTGAAAGAACAATCTCTCCGGGACTCATTCTTCAATCACCGTCTTGATTAGCTCTCGCAATATCGACTTATCAATTCGACCAAGAATTCTTGCGGCGATTTTTCCATCTCGAGTGATAACAAGTGTGGTCGGCACAGCCTGCGGACTCACTACGCCGGTGAAGGCCAGCGAAACAGATCCGGTTTGCGCATCAATTATGGAAGGGAATGTAATGCCAAAGTTCCTGTCAAAAGCGAGTGCAGTTTCCGCTGTGTCTCTTACGTTGACCCCAACAAATTGGACTTTTTGGTCGGCAAATTCTTCACTGAGCGCTGCCAGGTCAGGTGCTTCAGCGCGGCATGGAGCGCAGGCGGCGTACCACCAGTTCATAACAACAACGAAGCCAGCTAGTGATTCCGAGGAAAGTTGAGCACCACTTTCAGTGACACCGGACCATGAATTGATGCTCTGCCTCTGATCAACCGCGAACTCTGTTACCGTGCCGTCACCGGCGATGTAGTTTTTATTATCACCCGAGCGGAACTGCTCTGCTAGCGGATCGCTTGTGCAGCCAGTTAGTAGAAGAATCGTTAGCGCTAGGGCAATTGACTTTTTCAATTTTGTTCCCGCAGAAAATTCATGCCCGGTTCGCGATAATCAACTGGAATCAGTTTTCCGTTTTCGACTTCAAACGAAGTGATGGAGGAAAGACTGCAACGACGATTTCTTGGGTTATGCGGAAGTCGCAGTCCGCTGGCAGTCAAATAAGTCATCCAAATTGGAAGCTGGTGAGAAACCAGCACAACATCTGAGCCGCCTGCGACATCCCAAGCTGATAGAGCAGCTTCGGTCATGCGCTGGGCAATCTCCTCGTATGGTTCACCCCAGCTTGGCTGCATTGGGTTATATAAATGAATTGCGAGCGCCGGATTGGAAAGTAGCCCCCTAGCTCCCATCGGATAGCCACGAAGTTTGTTCCAAGGTTCAATAATGCGCTCTTCAATTTGCGGAGTAAGACCGAAATTTTGGGCAATTGGAGCAGCTGATTGCTGGGTTCGCTCAAGTGGCGAGACCAGTAATTGGCCAATTGGCCTACCCAATTTTTCAAGCTCAGCTGCGGCGGCTTGCGCCATGCCGTGTCCACGATCACTGAGTGGAAAGCCCTCTAACCTCTCATAGAGCAGGCCCTTGGGGTTAAATACCTCACCGTGACGAACGAAGTGGAGGCGGGCTGGCATAACCCAAGTATACCTTCGCTAAACTTTCCTAATTACCGCTATCAGGCCACTCTCAGAGGAAATTAGATGCTCAATCGCTCACCGATCGGCAAGCTTGCTGCTTCTCAAGACGGGCCAGTGACAATTGCTGGCTGGGTTGAGACCCTGCGAGACCAAAAGCGCATTCAGTTCATCATCATTCGAGATGAGTCGGGTTCGGTGCAGGTTACCTATCCGAGGCCCGCAGACGAAGATGCTTTAGCAGACCAGGTGTCATCACTAAGCCACGGCAGCTTTGTCATCATCCAGGGAAACCTGAAGCACGATGAGAGAGTAAAGCTTGGTGGCATTGAAATTCTTCTCACATCCATGGAAATAGTTTCCAGATCGCTTCCTGACAGCCCAATTGCCGAGGACACATCGATTGACAAGCGTCTGGATTGGCGCTTCTTGGATCTTCGCAGGCCCGAGCTAAACCTGATGATGAAGGTTCAGACAACCATCGAACAAGCTTGGCGCGAACACTGGCTGGCAAATGACTTTATTGAAATCCACTCCCCGAAGTTGATGGCATCCCCATCTGAATCTCACGCAGAACTTTTCAAGCTTGAATACTTCGAAACTCACGCTTACCTAGCCCAATCACCACAGTTCTATAAGCAGATGGCAATGAGCGCGGGACTTGGCAAGGTATTTGAAATTGGTCCGGTCTTTCGAGCAGACCCCTCCTTCACCTCCCGTCACGCAACCGAATTCATCTCGGTTGACATGGAAATGAGCTGGATTGAGTCGCATGAAGACGTAATGAATTTCCAAGAGCAACTGATGGTGAAAGCTATCAGTGCCGTGAAAGAAAAGCACGGCGAGGAGATCAAGAACCTATACGGCATCGACATTGAGGTTCCAGCAACGCCATTCCCAAGAATTCCTCTAGCGCAGGCGCACGAAATCATCGAAGCACGCGGCTACAAAGTGCCGAGAACCGATGGTGACATGGATCCAGAGGGCGAGCGCAGAATTGCGCAGTATGCAAAGGAAGAGCTAGGGCACGACTTTGTATTTCTAACCGACTACCCAAAGCACATCCGCCCGTTCTATCACATGCGCAAGGCTGACAATCCAAACCTGACCAACAGCTATGACTTGATTTGGAAGGGGACTGAAATTACTACCGGCGCTCAGCGTGAGCACAGGGTAGAAGTCTTGGAAGCGCAGGCAAAAGACAAAGGCTTAGATCCAGATGGGCTTTCCTTCTATATCGACTTCTTCCGCTATGGCGCTCCTCCACATGGTGGATTCGGAATGGGTCTGACACGAGTTGTGATGCTGCTATTGGATCTTCCGAACATCCGCGAAGCAAGCTTCCTGTTCCGCGGACCAAATCGTCTACAGCCCTAAGGCTTTAGTTTCCGTCTCGAATTTCCAGGAATTGGTCAGCTCCGATACTGACCATGACCACGGCCAAGAACCCTGCCCACACCACCATGCCTGTGCTTATGATCAGAGAGGTTTTCAAAGGTTTCACCCCGGCAGCAACAGATATCGCAGCCGCAAACTGAGTACCGATCAGAATGGGTCCAAGAAAGGCCATCCCAAAGACTCCCCATTTATTGAAAGCTTCCTGCGCTCTAGCAAAGCGCTTTGATTCACCAAGCTTGCCTCTAGCCTCGCGACGCTTTAATAACCAGCTTCGGATTTGAGAACCGGAGTAGGCAAAAAGAAAAATTGTCAGGATGTTTCCTACGGAAGCGGCAATTACAACCCAGATGGGATCAAGTCCAAGCAAAATTCCAGATGGAATTACGGCAATCGCTTCTATCCATGGGATTGCTCCGCCTAGGAAGATTCCAATTAATCCGAGCTGTTCGATGTTCACTTTTTCCTCGCAAAGAGTTTCGAAAACCTACTCAGCAGAGTCTCCATTGGCCCCCTATTGAACAAACGCAGATAGAGCGAGGCAAGAAGGGCGAGAACTAGCCAGGTGCCGACGGCAATCAAGGTCACCTCTGTAACTCCGAGCTCTGCGAAAAGTCCAAATCCCCAGGCAGAGAACAAAGTGGAAAATACAACTGACTGACTCAAGTAAACAGTTAATGACAGGCGACCAGCTGCGCTAAGCAATCCAAGCTTAAACTTTTGTGCGATGAGCCAAAGTAAGCCGACGTAAGCAGCAGATAGCAGCGGTGCAGTTGCAAAATTCAGTGAGAGCGTTGCTAGATAAATTCCGAGGCTGTCTTGGCCAGCTGCGTTTGATACAAAAAAGAATGCAGCAATTACCTGAAGGGGAAGTCCCACTGCTAATCCCCAGACAATTAGCTTTTTCATCAACTGTGGATTGACATCAACCAAACCATTTTTGCGAGCAACCAGAACCCCCAAGAGGAAAGCTGCAAAAACTAGTGGGCCTTGAAGAAGGAATCCGTTTGGCGCAGCGAAGAGCCACAACTCAACTCGAGCAGGCACTGTTTCCAGAAATGATCCTGAAAGGAGAGCGTCATTCAGCCTAGGCACAAATGTTTCATCTGGCAGCGCCTGTCCTTTACTGGCTAAAAATGCTTCGCCCACCCAGGTGAGTAGTGCAAGCGTCGCAAAGAGCAAAGAGCTTGCTATGTAGACACCCCAGGTCCACTTGCGAACAGTTGAGTCCTTGCGAAAATACAGAGCAAGCAACAGGAGACCGAGCAACCCGTAGACAAAAAGAATGTCTCCGTGGAAAAGGAAAGTGAAGTGCAGAATTCCTAACAGAATCAAACCAATTGATCTGGCAACCCAACGACCTTGGTTTGCCTTTTCATTTTTGATTACGTAGTGAGCCGAGTAACCAAACAGGAATGAAAAAAGCAGGTAGAACTTGGCCTGGAAAAATGCCATCACAAAAAATGCTGCCGCGGCATTAGCTGTTTGGGATAGGTCTGCCCCTTCCGCAGCATTGACAGTATCTATGGCTAGGTAGGGAACATTTACGAGAGCTATGCCTAATAAAGCAAACCCGCGAAGGACATCCGGAAATCTATCCCTTTTCTGATTGATCGTTGTTTCCGCCTGCATTTGTCCTAGCCCTCTCGTTGGATAACGCGCTTGGCTTTTAGGTCTTTAGCGATCAGTGCCATTGACGGAAGCATGAAACTGTAGCCAAAGATGAGCCAGAAGAGAGCCTGCATCTGCGGCCAAGTAAAGCTCAAAAGATAGTTGAAGCCATCAGAGTCAGTTTGGAAATCAACCACGATTGAGTAGACAAGGAGCGCCGTGACTAAGCCGAAGGCAATCGCACTCAAGTAGCGATAGGCGGAAACATAACTTTGATTGCGAACCTGAATTAGACGCTCGTCTAGGGCTTCGTCTGGGGCTTCCGAGACTAAGCGAACGGAGGTGCGGAGCAAGAACCAGAAAACAAATACAAGAAGTATGTGAATTAGCGATAGCGCCGTCCATGCGTTGTCCTGTGCCATCAGCAAGAAGATTGTTCCTCCGACCAGTGCAACGTTCGAAGAAATCAGCAGGAATCGTTTTGCACCGTCAGTGCGAAGACCATCCCACCTTGTGTCGTTCAGCTGCTTTTCCACCGACTTAACCGAAGCCCAAGATTCAGTGCCAGTGAAGTCTCCTTTGAAGGCTTGCGAGTAGGCCTTACCGAGATTTCTTGCCTTGAGATAAAGCAAGAAGATTGGTAGTTCTAGGACTACTAGCACAATCAAAGTGAAAAAGAACCAATTGAGCTCAAAAGTAAAGAGTCGGAAGGTTGGATCAGAAGTCCAGAACAGAATTGCAGAGATAACGAAAGGAATCGATGTAACAACCACATCCACCCATGCCATTAGTTTGATGTTGTTGCCGATGTATTTTGGATAAATCCAAAGATACGCCAGTGCCAGGGTGGCCAAGATATAAAAGACAACTAGTAGCTCATTCATTAGTTTTCCTCTTCAAGCCAGAAGATCTCCTCGACACTGGCCCCTAAGACCGAAGCAATGCGCAGTGCTAGCACCAAAGAAGGTGCGTACTCGCCGCGTTCGATGTATCCGATGGTTTGGTAGTGAACGCCAACCTGGTCGGCGAGCTCTTGCCGACTCAGCTCAGCCTGGGTACGAAACTCTTCGACCCGGTTTGACACCTGGCCTTCTTCTGCTTTTGGTTTACGTCCCATAGATGTAGTATAAATACTATGTAGTAATAATGCAACATTAAATCTAAGGTTTTTAGATTTTTTCCATTCGGGCCAGAACCCGATCAACATCAATCCGGAAGAAGCTAACTTGCTCTCCGTTTAATAGCAGAACAGGAACCTCTTCTGAGTACTTCGCTATCAGCAATGGATCTGAGTCGACGTCCAAAACATCGACAGAATATGGTTTATCGGGATGAAGTTCCGAAAATTCAGCAATAAGTCGAGCTAGATCATTACTCGCTACTTCGCAGAGATGGCAGCCTTGCCTTGTAATTAGTGTTAATTCTGCCCTCTGAGCCATGTGTCCAGATTAGGCGATTTTGATTGCCAATAGACTTAGCCGGTGCCAGAGACTTCCACAAACAAGAAGGTTGCTGCCTTCTTTGATGTTGATAACACGTTAGTTCGTGGGTCGATATCAATTCTTTTTGGCAAGGTCGCCTTTTCCGGTGGAAGCATCAAACGCAGAGACATCTGGCGCTTTGCTTGGGAACACCTGCGCTTTATTCGCAGAGGTGAAAAGAATTCCAAGATGGCAAACATCAAGGACCGGGCGCTTTCCCTAACTAAAGGTCATTCTGTTCAGGAACTTAGGGGCTTAATCGACGAGGTTTACCGCAGTGAAATTAAGCCGAGACTTTGGCCAAGGAGCCTAGAGCGGGTGAAGTATCACCTCGATCAGGGCCACGAGGTTTGGTTGGTTTCAGCTGCCCCGGTTGAACTCGTGCAGGCTATTGCTCAAGACATTGGTGCCAATGGAGCACTGGGCACAATCGTTGGACACGATGGTGATGTTCTGACTGGCGAATTAGTTGGTGACCCACTGCATGGAAAACAAAAACTGCACGCCGTTGAAAAACTAGCAAGTGAACGAGGAATTGATCTCAAGGCATCGTTCGGCTACTCAGACTCGACCAATGACTTGCCGCTATTGACCGCTGTTGGACACGCGGTGGCAGTCAATCCGGACAGCCAGCTTAGAAAATACGCAGCAGCAGCCGGCTGGGAGATTTTGGTTCAACACCGTAGCGAGCTAAAGAAAAAGTAAAAACCCGCCTCCTGGGCGGGTCTTGACTACTTCTTGTTTCGACGTTGGTGTCGAGTCTTGCGAAGAAGTTTGCGGTGCTTCTTCTTTGACATGCGCTTGCGGCGCTTCTTAATGATGGAACCCACAAAAACCTCTCAAAGCTTTTCTGCCCACATGGGCAACTCGCAAAAGTCTAGTCCCTTGAGCTAGGTGGCTCAACCCGGCAATAAATCCCGAATTGAAGCCGCACTGGCTTATTTCTTAGGGCTGCTGACTTTCTTCTTAACGTCCTTAGCCACTTTCTTAGCCTCGGTTTTTACCTCTTTGACCACCTTGGTCGTCTCGCGCTTAACGGTCTTTGCGACCCTATCGGCCTCAGAGGAAACTTCCTTGACAACCTCATCTAGCTTCTGACGAGCAACCTTTTCAAATTCCCTGGCGCTCTTTTCAGTTTCAACTTTTGCTTCAGCTAGCTTTCTGCCGAGTTGGCGTCCTAGGTCCTTAGGATCAATATCCAAATCCAGCTCCTTAACTTTTGCTTGTACTTGGGTCGATAACCAGCCAGCACGCTCTGTTAACCAGCTGCCAAGTTTCTCGCCGGCATTGCCAAGCACGTCTGACAGGTCTTCTTCCGCTTCAGCGTCAAAGCCGAGCGATAGGAAATTGATTAGCCAATCCTCGACGTCCTCGAGTGGCTCGGGGGTAACAGAATAAAAACGCTTTTGACCATCTTCACGAGCAGCAACTAATTTGGCGTCGCGCAAAATCTTTAGGTGCTTGGAAACGGCTGGTTGACCCAGCTTTGTCTGCTTTACCAAATCATTGACCTGTAGCTCGCTGCCAGCAACCTGAGCTGCTAGTAGAGCTTCTAGAATCTTGCGTCTAGTTGGATCTGCAATTACTTCAAAGATGTCTGCCATGTAATAAGCCTAACCCTTGGAGCTGGCAATTTCATGTGCTCTTTTTACTGCCGCTTCTAAGGCAGCATCAAAAATCTTGGTTAAATCTGCTTCTTCCAACGTTGCGATGATTCGCTCCGTGGTGCCGCCAGGAGATGTGACATTTTTCCTGAGTTCAGCTGGCTCCGCACCTCCACTGGCCAGAAGTTCAGCCGAGCCAATCAGGGTTGAGCGAACTAACTTGGCTGCCTGGTCCGGCGTGAAGCCGTTCTTTATCGCAACCTCTTCCCACTTCTCGACTATGAACATAAGCCAAGCAGGACCAGAGCCAGATATTGCACTCAAAGCATTAATTTGATCTTCGCGAACTTCAACCACTTCGCCAACAGTCTCAAACAAATCAATGGCTGCCTTGACAGCATCAGTTGATGCGGTTTCTGCGCCAACCAAACCAGTCACTCCCTTTCCTACCAAGGCAGGAGTGTTGGGCATGGTTCGAATCAAGTTTTTGTGGTGCGGAAGCTTCTCTGCCATGGTTTTTAGTTTGATTCCAGCGGCTATCGAAATAATTACAGCTTCCTTATCGACTTCTTCGCGGATTTCGGTTAGAACATCGGCAATTTGATATGGCTTTACACCAAGCACAACAATTTGGGCATCGGAAGAAAGAAGCTGATTTGCATCTTTGGATGACTCAATAGACAGCGCACTGATGCCCTGCTCGCGCAACTTCAAAGCGCTTGCCTCAGACTTAGTCGTTGCAGAAATTAGCTTTTTCTCATAGCCGCTGGCGAGTAGCCCCTGCATCACAGCAGAGCCCATCGAGCCTGTGCCCAGAAAACAAATCTTTAGCTTTTCCACGTATGAATCCTAGATTGGAAGTAGCGGGGCGATAAGTGGATATCCAAGAAAGACTGCGGTGTTCATCGAGGTGTGGGCAATAACCAGCGGAGCTACTCGCTTGACTCTAAAGAAGAGATAGGCGAAGACCAGCCCCATAATGAAGTTTCCTAAGAATGCCGAAAAACCTTGATAAAGGTGATAGCTGGCCCTGAAAACACTAGAGAGTAAGACAACCGCAATGATTGTAATTTCAGGTCGCATTTGCTGAAGCTTTTTCGCAAAAAAAGCAACAGCAATTACCTCTTCTTGAAGACCTGCCCGCAGTGCAGACAAGAACAAAATCAATGGCGTCCACCAATAATCGCCCAGTGTGCTCGGGATTATTTTGGCGGTCAGTCCGACTTGGACTGCCCAGACGTATAGAGCAATGCCGGGAATCCCGATCAAAATCGGCAGTCCTAGCCCCCAGGCAAAATCTTTAGCTTTAGGAATCAGACCAATAGAAATTCGATCAAGCGACAAGAAATAGAGAGCCAACAAAACTGGCACCAAGCTCAGTGTCAGCCCCGCTAGCTGAGAGATGAAATCAAGCCATGGAACTTCCGCCAGAGGACGGTTGATGGTCGCAGTTGAGCCCGCCAAGCCCTCTTCACTGGTTAGTTTTCTAAGAAGACTTAGAACTGAATAGATGGCACTGGCGCCTAGTGAAACCATGAGTACGAGCCAGAACTCTTGAGAATGTTTTCTCAGATTTCCTCCTCGGCCGATGCGATGAGTTTATTTAGCCGAAGCTACTAATTCAAAACAAAGCGCTTTTCTTCAGATAGAACGCCGCTGACTTCAACCCTGATTTTGTAGGTCGCCCCCGCTGCGGGAACTGGATCATTGCCCTCCAAGCCGCAGCCATTTTCAGATGAAAAAGACTTTTCCCACTCGCTGGCAATTGCTTCAAGAGTTTGATTGGCCTTCAAAGCAACTAAGGTGTCCTGCAGCCCTTCACGATTGCAATCTTTGGAAGACCAAATGGTTTCGTCCCCGGAAGAAATTGTGTAGAAGGTAACTCGTGGGCCGACATTGAACTTACAGTCAGCGGTTCCCTTGTTGGTGATTTGATACCACAGCGCCGGCATGACGCCAGCGTCGAAATTATTCAGAATTTCTTTAGACTGAGTGCCTTCCGCATTGGTCTCATTAATTTTGCCGACCATCACTTCGATTGCAACGACACCAGGTGCACAATCCGGAAGATTTGCAACATCCGAAGAAGCCTCATTGCTATCGATAATGTCGGAGGCTGATTGTCCGCTGAAGAGTTGAGGAATTCCCCAAATGACACTGACTAGCAGTGCAAGGACTACGACTGCGAGGGCTCGTCGGCGTCTAAAAATCTGTTGCTCTGTTGGCACACAGATAATCTAGCTAGAGCTTTTTCAACATCCTGGTGTTGCCAAGCGTGTTCTGCTTAACTCTGGCCAAATCCAAGAATTCCGCCACACCTTCGTCATGGGACCTAACCAATTCAGCGTAAGTAGCTGCATCGACCGGAACATCTGAGATCTGCTCAAAACCATGGGATGCAAAAAAGCCAGTTTCAAAAGTCAGACAGAAGACCCTGTGAATTCCCAGCACCCTTGCTCGCTCTAGCAACTCCCTGAGGATGGCTGCTCCGACTCCCCTGCGCTGTGCTGTTTCAGCGACTGCCAGTGTTCTAACCTCAGCAAGGTCTTCCCACATCACATGCAAGGCGCCAAAACCAACTACTTCCCCGTCAAGTTCTGCAACAACAAACTCCTGGATGGATTCATAGAGTTCAACCAGCTCTTTGCCGAGCAAGACGCGCTTTTCGACAAGCGGAGAGGCAATTTGGCGAATCTTTGCAACGTCTGATGTGTTGGCGGAGCGAACGGAAAGCATTCGCTAATTATTGCCTCACTTGCGTTTGATTGCTACCAACACTTCATTGCGCCTAAGTAAAGGCGGCGTCCAAGGGCCGTTGTAGCGGGCGTATTGTATTTCTCCCACTGCCTCATAGCCTGCGCTAGCGAGCTCCACCAGCAGGGCCTGAGCCTTGCTCTCAAATAGTCGGTCTGTGGCGGAGCCGTTGAATCGCTTAGCCGCCATCAGCCCACCCTGCATGCGCTGCACGCTCATCCCTGATCGCAGGGGCTTTGGTGCATCGACCAAATCGTGTGGCATAACAAATGAGACATCAAAGCCACTGCCAGATTTCTTTTGAAGCACCGGTGCAGTCATCGCAATTTGCTGACGCGCTTCGTTTTCTCCGCCGATATAACCAGCGAGATAACCAAAGGCACTGTAGCTAGCCGAGCCCATGCTGCCAGGCATCGGCTTCGTTACAAGCGTGTGCGGTTCGTAGTCTCTAACTTCGAATCCACGATGAGATTCGATTACCTTGTAGCGCTGAATCTCAGCCAAGGTTTAGCTGACCACCTCTGGCTCACGGGTCTTAGCTTCAAAAACAAACTTGCCATCAACGAAGTCGACCTTGATGTCTTGAGCGCTCTGAATGGTTCCAGTCAGAATCCGCTCTGAGATCTCATCCTCGATTTCACGTTGAACAGTTCGGCGAAGTGGTCTTGCTCCAAGCGCTGGCTCATAACCAAGCTCAATCAAGCGGTCCTTGGCGGCCGTTGTCAGCACCAGCTTCAAGTCACGCTCGTCCAGTCTCAGCTGCAGACGCTTGATGAATAGGTCAACAATCTGCATTAGCTCTTCGCGGGTGAGCTGTGGGAAGACGATTGTCTCGTCAACACGGTTTAGGAACTCTGGCTTGAAGTTCTTCTTCAGCTCCTCGTTGACTCTCGACTTCATCTGGTCGTAGTCGTTCTTGCTGTCGCCCTCCAGCGTGAAGCCAAGTGCGCCACGTGAAATCTCGCGAGTACCAAGGTTGGTGGTCATGATGATGATTGTGTTCTTGAAATCAACCACTCTGCCCTGACCATCGGTCAGGCGACCCTCTTCCAGAATCTGCAGCAGTGAGTTGAAGATGTCGGGGTGAGCTTTTTCAATCTCATCAAACAAAACCACCGAGAATGGCTTGCGGCGAACCTTTTCGGTTAGCTGTCCGCCCTCGTCGTAACCAACGAATCCCGGAGGAGCTCCGAACAAACGAGACACTGTGTGCTTCTCGCTGTATTCGCTCATGTCCAAAGAAATCAGAGCATCTTCGTCATCAAACAAGAACTCAGCCAGCGCCTTGGCAAGCTCAGTCTTTCCAACACCAGTGGGACCAGCAAAGATAAACGATCCCGATGGGCGCTTCGGATCTTTCAGACCTGCGCGCTGACGACGAATTGACTTAGAGAGTGCAGCGATGGCAGCCTCTTGGCCAATGACGCGCTTGTGTAGCTCCTGCTCCATAAACACAAGCTTTGCGCCTTCTTCTTCACTGAGCTTGAAGACAGGAATGCCGGTGGCTTGAGCCAACACCTCAGCAATCAACCCCTCGTCAACAATGCCAACTTCTTTGACATTGCCCTCACGGAATTGCTTTTCAAGCTTGATTTTTTCAGCGGTTAGTTTCTTCTCTTCATCTCGCTTAGCAGCTGCCAGTTCAAAGTCCTGGTCTGCAATTGCCTGCTCCTTGGCAGCCTTGACGGCGGCAACCTTGTCTTCCATCTCTCTCAGCTCTGGTGGCGAGGATAGGAAGGACAGGCGCATTCTTGCTCCGGCCTCATCAATTAGGTCGATTGCCTTGTCTGGTAGGAAGCGATCGGTGACATAGCGGTCACTCATGGCAACCGCGGCAACAATTGCACCGTCAGTAATGGAAACCTTGTGGTGAGCCTCGTAGCGATCGCGAAGACCCTTCAAGATGTTGATTGCCATCGCTGGGGTTGGCTCTGCCACCTGCACCGACTGGAATCTACGAACCAGCGCAGCGTCTTTTTCAAAGTGCTTGCGGTATTCATCCAATGTGGTTGCACCAATTGTCTGCAGTTCACCTCGAGCCAGCATTGGCTTCAGAATTGATGCTGCGTCAATTGCACCCTCCGCAGCACCAGCTCCGACCAGGGTGTGAATCTCGTCAATGAAGGTAATGATGTCGCCACGGGTGCGAATTTCTTTGGTTACCTTCTTTAGTCTTTCCTCAAAGTCACCACGATAACGAGATCCTGCAATCAGAGAACCCATGTCCAGGGTGTAAAGCTGCTTACCGCGCAGTGTTTCTGGAACATTGCCAGAAACAATTGCTTGGGCTAACCCTTCGACAACTGCCGTCTTTCCAACACCTGGCTCACCAATCAATATTGGATTGTTCTTTGTGCGGCGAGAAAGAATCTGCATGACTCTTTCAATCTCGCGTTCTCTGCCAACTACTGGATCAAGTTTTCCTTCAGCAGCAGCTTGAGTTAGGTTGCGACCATATTGATCCAAAACCTGCGAACCTTTTTGTGGTGGATTTACTTCTCCACCAACTGAAACAGTTTCTTTTCCTTGGTAACCAGATAGAAGTTGAATAACTTGCTGACGAACCTTGTTGGTATCGGCGCCTAACTTGGTCAGCACCTGCGCAGCAACACCTTCGCCTTCGCGAATCAGACCAAGTAGTAGGTGTTCGGTTCCGATATAGCTGTGACCAAGCTGCAGTGCTTCACGCAGCGACAGCTCTAAAACTTTCTTAGCTCTTGGAGTAAATGGGATGTGACCACTTGGTGCCTGTTGACCCTGACCAATGATGTCCTGCACCTGCTCGCGAACCTGCTCGAGATTAATTCCCAGCGCTTCCAGCGCTTTGGCTGCAACACCCTCACCCTCGTGAATCAGACCAAGCAGAATGTGCTCAGTTCCGATGTAGTTGTGATTAAGTAGCTTCGCCTCTTCCTGAGCGAGCACGACTACTCTGCGGGCCTTGTCGGTAAATTTTTCGAACAAGTTGGCACCTCCGAAACTTCTTAGGAAGATGCTAAATCGGCCAGTGGCCTCAAACTAGGGCTGTTCGCCCAAGGCGTTAGTGCGCTTGGCCCGTTCTTCCGCCTCAATCTGGGCGTAGGTGTCGCGTTCCTTCTGGTCTGCCCGCAAAATCGAGCGCATCAGAATCCAGAACAAAACCCCGACCAAAGCAGGCGGGATTAGAGAAATCAGAGCGTCCAGTAGGAGGTTGTTGGTCATGATTACTACTTAACCAGCGGGAACAGGATTGTTTCCCGAATGCCCAGTCCAGTTAGTGACATCAAAAGACGATCAATGCCCATTCCCATACCACCGCTTGGTGGCATTCCAAATTCAAGTGCCTTAAGGAATTCCTCATCTAGGCGCATGGCTTCAGGGTCGCCCTTTGCCGCCAGTTCCGCCTGCTTAATGAATCGCTCTCGCTGAACTACTGGATCTACCAGCTCTGAGTAACCGGTTGCCTGCTCAAAACCACGAACATAGAGATCAAACTTTTCAACCACACCCTTTTCACTGCGGTGATCGCGAGTAAGAGGTGAGGTATCAACCGGGAAGTCAAGAACGAAAGTTGGCTTGCTGAGATGTGGCTTAACGAAGTGCTCCCAAAGCTCTTCCACATACTTTCCATGCAGTGGGTGGTCAATTTCGATTTCAACCTTGTCAGCAATTTTCTTTAGCTGGGCAATCGGAGTTTCGGATGTGATTTCCTCTCCAACGGCTTCAGAGAGTGAGCCAAAGAGCGAGATGCGATCCCACTGACCGCCCAGGTCATTTACTTCGCCGCCCTCGAGAACAACTTGATGCGTTCCAAAAACATCTTTAGCGGCATTTTGAATCAGCTCTTGAGTGAGAACCATCATCGAGTTGTAGTCGCCATAGGCTTCGTATGCTTCAAGCATTGCGAATTCTGGAGAGTGGGTTCTGTCAGCGCCTTCATTGCGGAAATTGCGATTGATTTCAAAGACTCGCTCTAGTCCACCAACCACCGCGCGCTTTAGGAAAAGCTCTGGTGCAATGCGAAGGAAAAGTTCAGTATCGAAGGCATTCGAGTGAGTCTTGAATGGCCTTGCAGATGCTCCACCGTGCATAACCTGAAGCATCGGAGTTTCAATTTCAGTAAAAGCGTGATTAGCGAATGTGTTGCGAAGAGACTGCATCACCTCAGAGCGAATCTTTACGACTTCACGTGCTCTGTCTCTAACAATCAGGTCAATGTAGCGGTGACGAACCCGGAACTCTTCTTCCAGTTCGTTGTGAAGATTTGGCATTGGCCTGAGAGTCTTAGCTGCCATCTTCCAGTCGCTGGCAAGCACTGAAAGTTCCCCGCGCTTGCTGGTAATTACTTCACCTTCAACAAATACGTGATCTCCAAGATCAACAAGGTCTTTCCAAAGCTCTAATTTTTCCTCGCCGACCTTGTCGAGTGAAATCATCGCCTGGATTCGCTCACCGGTTCCCGACTGCAGCGTTGCAAAGCAGAGCTTTCCGGTGTTGCGCAAGAACATAATTCGGCCCGCCAAACCAACAATGTCACCAGTGGCAATGTCGGCTTCCAGATTTGGGTAGTGAGTCTTTACAGCCTCAATGGTGTGAGTGATTGGAAGTGCTACGGGGTAAGCATCAGAGAGCTCGTTTAGCTTCTCTCGCTTTGCCATTCGAAAGGCAATTTGTTCTGGTAGCTCGGATTCGTAATCTTCGCTCAAGCTATCCGCCAATCAGTAGGTTGTCGATCAGTCTCACATCCCCCACCCAAGCAGCGATTATCAATAATCCGCCGCCAGCAGGGAGCTGTTCAACTATCTCAAAGCTTTGTGGATCCACAAGCTCTAGGTAGTCAAGTCTAGCCTCGCTGGCCAGCTCGGCCTTGGCAGCGGCAAGAATCTGCTCTCGTTTTTTGCCTGCCTTGCTACCTGCAATCAGTGCCCTGGAAAGACTGCGTGCGATATCAGTCTCGCTTTCGCGAAGTCTTGTATTGCGAGAAGAAAAGGCCAGGCCGTAATCGTCTCGAATTGTTTTGCAGCCGACCACCTTCATTGGATCACGTCTACCAGCTGCAATTTGCTCGCTAACCATCTGCCTTACCAGTGCTAACTGCTGAGCATCTTTCTCACCAAAATATGCGCTGTCTGGTTGAACCAGATCAAAGAGTCGGCTAACTACTTTCAACATGCCAGCAAAATGCCCTGGCCGATACTCGCCTTCAAATCGCTCTCCAATCCGACCTGGCTCAGGTTCAGTAAGGCTTAGGTCAGCGGGAAAGACTTCATGAACATTGGGTGCAAATAAAACATCTACGCCTGCATCAGTGAGCAGTCGCGCATCCACCCCCAGCGTTCGAGGATAAGAATCAAAATCAGTCTTTTCACCAAACTGCAGAGGATTCACAAAAATTGAAACAACCACAAACTGATTACTCTTTTGAGCTTCCTTGACGAGTGATAGATGGCCTTCGTGCAGAGCGCCCATAGTTGGGACAAAGCCAATGCTCTTGCCTTGCTCTTTGGCTTGGGAAACTAATTCCGCTAACTCTTTAGCGCTGTGGCAGAGAATCACTCAGCATCTCTCGGATCTATTGGCTGAATTGGTGCGGCAAGTGCATCTTCAACAGCAGAGCGAACAATCGGACCAATCAATCTGGCGGGATCAGAAACATCTGATTCGGCCAAGATTCCCTTCGCTTGCTGCACCACCAAAGAAGAAAAGTCTCTTGCAACTTCAAACGCTTCGGCATAAGCAGCTCTCTGATACTCAGTAAGTTCAACTGGTTCTGCACCAATTTCAATAACAAGTGCCTGAGCAATTGCTCGATAGGTGTCTGGTGTGGAAACAACAAAGGTTGCCCCCTTCATGACACTTTGATCCATTGATGTTCCTGTGAAGTGCATCAGTGGATGCATCGCAATTGGAATCGCGCCTTGCGTTGCCGCATCTGCCAGCACTCCATAACCGCGGTGCGGAGAGAGGTGAAGGACAATTTTTCTTGGCCCAAACAGCTGCATGTCAGCAAGGCCGGCAACGGTGAGCTCGATGTCATCTGGCGGAATTGCTAACAGAATGAGCTCTGCCGCTTCGACAACAGCGGCCATTGGTGCGATTGGAACATCCGGCAGCAGAGCTTCAATTCGATCAATCGCAGCAGGAGTTTCAACATAAACACCAACCATTTCATGTCCCGCATTTGCCCATGCCTTGGCAAGAACTGGACCGGCTGGCTCATTGCCAATTACGCCTATCTTCACTCTGCCCCCTCACCAGGATCGCGCGGTGCTCGGCAGTTGTTCTCGCCCAGCAATCCGCCACCGAGCATACTGGCGCTGCCCAGAAGTCCCAGCACTGTTGGAAGGACCAAGCCAGTTGGCGCAACGCTAAAACTAATCAACCACAAAAGTTGGCCTAGGTGCCAGCCAGCAAATAACGATCCGGTAAGTGCAACTGCCCGAGCAACCAGCAGGACCCTAAAGGCAAAGAAAGGATTGGGTCTATATGGTCTGGGTCCACTTTCATACTTCTCGGTCTTTTTCCGGTAGCGGTATATCGGATAACTCGCCAAATAAATGCCAACTGCAATTACGGGCAGCACAATCAACATTGAGGTTGGACTAACAAAAAAGCTGTAACCAAAACTTGTTGCCAGCTGCGATGAGGAGAGGCCAGCAACTAATCCAACTGCAAGAAAAATCAGCAGTTGGCTAGGTGGCAAATTTTTCATTTCTCTAACTCCGCAATCATCGCAGCTATCTTTCCATGACCTGCAATCTCGGCCTCTGGTTCAAGCTCAAACCAGGGCTTTAGGACAAATAGTCTTTGGTGCGCTCTTGGGTGTGGAATCACAAGATTTTCACTATCTACAACTTCACTACCAAATGCAATCACGTCAATATCGATTGTTCGGTCTTGCCACTTTGTTTCTCTCACTCGGCCAAGCGAATTTTCTATTTCTGCAGTCAGCTGATGCAGTTTTTCTGCATTCAACTCAGTTTCAACTATCGCAACTGAGTTTAGATAGCTTGGCCGTGACTGATCCTCCCCAACTTCTGTGATGGCCACTGTTTCAAGGACTGAAGATGTGGCAAGCAGTTTTGTGGAAGGAAGTTTTGCTATTTCGGAAAGGGCGTCTTTGAGATGTTGCTTTCGGTCGCCAAGATTGCTGCCTAGTGCCAAGACGGCTCTAGTTTTCACCGCGCGCTCCAGAAATAGTCACCGAAACATCGCGGACTTCATGCCCGATTGGGGCAGAGGGTTTATGAACGGTAATGGTGGCGCGCAGGACTCTGGCATCTAGCGCGAGAACTGCTTTGCTTATTTCTTTGGCCAGCGTCTCGATCAAATCAAAGCGGTTGCTGGTAGCAGTCTTTACAACCTCGTCTGCAAAAGTTGCGTAAGAGACGGTTGAGTCAATTCGATCTTCGCTGCCAGCTTCAACATCTAAATTGACATCTATATAGAAGTCCTGGCCAAAATCTTTTTCACTTTGCAGTACTCCGTGGTAGGCATAGACCTTCAGGCCATCGATTCTCACCTTATAAATCACTTGGACTCTGCTTCCTTCAGCGCTGCTACCACGCTAATCGCATCCACGGTTGCTTGCACGTTGTGGACCCTGACTCCCCAGAGTTTGCGCTGCAGTAGCAGGGCCGTCAAAACAGCTGTTGCAACATCACGCCGTGCGTGATCAACGCCTTGCGGATTTTCCTTATCGAGGGCGTGTGCGATAAATCGCTTGCGGGAAGCTCCAACCAAAATTGGCAAATCTAACTTCTTCAGCTCATCCAGCCTTGCCACCAAGTCCCAGTTTTGCTGCATATCTTTAGCAAAGCCAAGACCGGGATCAACGATGATTCGATCTCTCGATATCCCACTTGCCACCGCCATCGAAACCTGTTCGGCAAGTTCAGCAACAACTTCGCGTGCAACATCTGAATACTGCGCCCGCTCGTCCATGACGTCTGAGAATCCGCGCCAGTGACCCAGAACATAGAGGCACTTTGAATCCGCAATGGCCGAGAACATAACGGGATCAGCGAGCCCACCGGATACGTCATTGACGATGTCCGCACCAACCTCGATTGCTTTTTTAGCGGTGTCCGAGTTAAGCGTGTCAATTGAAATCAGAACTGAAAGTTCTTTTTTGATTGCATTGATTACAGGAAGAACGCGAGCTTGCTCTTCTTGAACGGTGATTCTTCCAGCACCGGGTCTAGTTGATTCACCACCAACATCTAGAATTTCAGCTCCTTGAGAAACCAAGAGTCTGGCTTGAGCAAGTGCATCCTCTAATGAGAGAAATTGGCCGCCGTCGCTAAAGGAATCGGGAGTGACATTAATCACTCCCATTACTTTTGGTTTCTGCCAGCTCATGCTGATACCGAAAGTAGCGCCATCGCCTCCTGGCGTTGAGCGACATCGTTATAAGCTCCGCGCGAAGCGAGCGTGACGGTGTTTACTTCTGGTTGGCGTGCACCGCGTGATGCCACGCACTGGTGCTTAGCTTGAACAACTACTAGGACGCCTTTTGGTTTTAGCGCAGTGTCAACCGCATCTGCAATTTGATTCGTAAGTTTTTCCTGCAGTTGTGGTCGAGCCGAGAGAATCTCAACCAGGTTGGCTAGTCTTCCGAGCCCAACAATGCTGTCGGTCGGTAGGTATGCGATGTGAGCAACTCCAGTAAACGGAAGCAGGTGATGCTCGCAAATCGAAACAAGTTCTATGTCTTTGAGCATTACCAGCTCAGAATTTTGAGCTGGCATGGTGTCCGCCAGCGCTACGTGTGGATCTTGATTTATGCCGCGGAAAAAGCTGGCATAAGCCTCGGCAACTTTTTGAGGAGTCTGGCTTAGCTCGGGCCGATCGGGATTCTCACCAATAGCAATCAGTAGTTCGCGAACCGCATCACGAATTCGGTCGGTCTGCATCCTTGCTCTTTTTCTTTTCGGTTTGCTCTTTGCGCTTTGGAACCGCAATTGGTCCCTTGGCAGAGATTGCACGCTTGGTGCTTGAGCGCCAGGTAGAGCGCTTGGGCAACTTCTTGACCTTCTTAAAGATTTCAGCAATCTGATCCTGATTGAGTGTTTCTTTTTCAAGCAGTTCTTTAGCTAATTGATCAAGAACTGTGCGGTTTGAGGTGAGGGCTTTGTAGGCCTCATCCATCGCTTGATCCAAAATGGCTCTCACTTCAGTATCGACAACCTGCGCCATTTCATCAGAAAAATCGCGGTGGGTGGCAAGCTCGCGTCCTAAGAAGGGTTCTGCGTTACCACTGCCCAGGGAAATAGATCCGACCTTGGCGCTCATTCCATATTTAGTGACCATGGTTCGGGCAATTGAAGTTGCCTTTTCAAAGTCATTGGATGCACCAGTTGTTGGGTCTTTGAAAACAATTTCTTCGGCAATGCGGCCACCCATTGCATAGGCAATCTGATCCAGTAGCTGATTGCGACTTACTGAGTAGCGGTCTTCGAGTGGCATAACCATGGTGTAACCCAGTGCTCTTCCGCGAGGAAGAATCGTGATCTTGGTAACCGGGTCTGAATAGTTGGCAGCTCCAGCCACAAGCGCGTGCCCAGCCTCGTGATAGGCGGTAACCAATCGCTCGTGATCCTTCATCACCGCGCTCTTGCGCTGCGGCCCTCCAATTACGCGGTCAATCGCCTCGTCGATGGTTTCATCATCAATCTTTTTCTTATCCAGCCTCGCAGCCAGCAGCGCTGCTTCGTTCAAAACGTTTGCGAGGTCAGCTCCAGTGAAGCCAGGGGTTCTTCTGGCAACCAGTGCCAGATCAACTTTGTCGGCAAGTGGCTTGTTCTTGGCGTGCACGGCAAGAATCTGCTCGCGGCCCTTCAAATCAGGTGCACTAACTCCAACCTGGCGATCAAAGCGACCTGGTCGAAGCAGTGCTGGATCCAAAACATCTGGTCGGTTGGTCGCTGCAATCAAGATTACGTTGGTGGAGGTATCAAAGCCATCCATTTCAACGAGCAGCTGGTTCAGTGTTTGTTCGCGCTCATCGTTTCCGCCACCAATACCGGTTCCACGGTGACGACCGACCGCGTCAATCTCATCAACGAAGATGATTGCGGGAGATGCCTGCTTAGCTTGATCAAACAGATCGCGCACGCGCGAAGCACCAACACCGACAAACATTTCAACGAAGTCAGATCCGGAAATTGAGAAGAAGGGAACTCCCGCTTCCCCAGCAACTGCCTTAGCAATCAGTGTCTTTCCGGTTCCCGGAGGACCGTAGAGCAAAACACCGTGTGGAATCTTGGCTCCCATGTCCTGGAACTTCTTCGGGTTTTTCAAAAACTCTTTTATTTCATTTAGTTCTTCAATGGCCTCATCAATGCCAGCAACATCAGCAAAGGTGATCTTGCTCATCTCTTTATTGACAAGCTTTGCTCTGGACTTGCCAAACTGCATGACTCCACGACCACCGCCGGCCATCGAGCCCATCAGGAACCAAAACAGCGCCAAGATAATGATGAATGGCAAGAGCGAGCCCAGCAGAGCCAGAATCCAAGGCGTGCTTGGAACCTCATCACTCCAACCCTTGGAAATGTTTGCATCCGCAACTATTTGTGCAACAGAAGATGCGCGACCAGAAACGAAATAGAACTGAACCTGCTTACCAAACTCAGCATCTGCATTTCGAAGTACGACATCGACTCTTTGATCACCATCAAAGATGGTCACCTTCTCCGCCTGACCGGAAGAAATCATCTCTAGGCCAACCTGGGTGTCAACCTTGGTGAACTGCTGAGTGTTCATCAGCGATGAACCAACAAACACAACAATCAGAGCAGCAGCAATCCAGAGCCAAGGTCCGCGCAGGAACTTCTTTAGCTTGGTCTGGTTGTCTTGCTTCTTTTCAGTCATCAAAAACCTTTAGCTATATACGGATGGGGAAAGAATTCCAACCCCATCAAGTGAACGGTAGTTTTCATTGAAGTCAAGCCCGTAGCCAACCACAAATGCATTGGGAATATCAAAGCCCACCCAACGGACAGCTATTTTGACCTTGGCAGCTTCTGGTTTCCTGAGAAGGGTCACAATCTCAACACTGGCGGCGCCTCTGGCATTGAGGTTGGAGGTCAGCCAGGACAGGGTTAGCCCGGAGTCGATAATGTCCTCGACGATCAGAACATTTCTGTCCTTTATATCGGTATCCAAATCCTTCAGGATTCGCACCACACCAGAAGAGACAGTGCCGGAGCCATAGGAAGAAACTGCCATCCAATCCTGCTGAATTGGAATGCTCATGGCTCTTGATAGATCGGCCATGAATGGGACAGCACCCTTGAGAATGCCAAGCAGCAAAACGTTCTTGTCTTGATAGTGCTCAGAGATTTCACTTGCCAGTTCAGCAACCCGCTTTTGAATCTGTTCTGCGGTTACTAATACTTCTTGAATGTCAGGGTGATTTAGCTGCACTAGCAGGCTCCCGGGTTTAGTGGTTTGGTGCTTTTGACAACCAGCTGGTTTGCCACCCGCTCTACTGTAATGCCCGAAAGGCTGGTCTTTTTCTGTCCGTGCCAATTGGTAATCAGCTCGTCAATCGCCATCACCTGGCTTCTTGAGATGTTCTTTGCCCCGGCCTGCTGGCAGATCAGGTGCAGTGCTTTGCGGCGCAGCGCAGCCTTGGCTTTTGCCAAAACTTCAATGGAATAACTGACCTGGCGAGCGCCGACTTTCCCTAATGCCTTCTTCACCAGCTTTTGAGCCAGCTCCTCAATCAGCTCATCCGCCTCGGCTGCGCTCTTAGCTGTTTTGGAAAGTGCTTCGGAAAAGCCCGGCCCCAAAGTCTTTTCAAGTTCTGTGGCTAACTTGCGAATGCGAACGCGTGCAAACTTGCTGTCTTGGTTGTGTGGATCATCCCAAAACTCAATTCCCGCATCAGCGCATGCCTGGCGAAGAGTGTCTCTCGGGATATCCAGAAAAGGTCTGAGTAGCTTTCGCTCACTATCAACCAGTGGCATGCCGGAGATAGAACGAAGTCCGGATCCCCTGGCAAGACCTAACAGAACAGTTTCTGCCTGATCATCGAGATTGTGTCCAAGCACAATCCAGTTGGATTTAGTTGCTTTGCGAATCTTCTCGAGTGCTTTGTAGCGAGCGTCCCTGGCTGCTGCTTCCAGGCCATCACCCGTTTGCTTGACACTCACCTTCTCAATTACAACCTCGGTGATTCCCAGTAGTTGAAGTCGTTGCTTGGCGGTTAGGGCAACCGCTGCACTTTCTTTTTGCAGGCCGTGGTCAATCACCGCTGCGACTAAGTCGATCTTGAGCTTTTTTGCCTCAAAGGCGGTTGCGGCAGCCAGTGCCAGCGAGTCCGCTCCACCGGAAACTGCTAGCAAGAGTTTCTTAGCTGGATAGCCCGCCAATACCTCTCTTACCGCCTTTCTGGTGAGGGCGATGGCTGGGGTGAGTCTTGGTCTGACTGGCATGGCTTCTATTCGCTAATCTTTATCAAAGCCTAATTAGGAGAAGCCTTGTCATACGAAGTCGTTATTGAAATTCCTCGCGGTAGCCGCAATAAGTATGA
>JACCDX011814988.1_pt1 | contig 39774 bp, 52 predicted proteins | sample 7449681 | NCBI WGS metagenome assembly JACCDX01 (sample SAMN15323450, study PRJNA562643) | freshwater metagenome | isolation source: river surface water | place: USA:Blue River Watershed | collected 2017-08-18
GACTGGATACTTGAGCGCACCAATGGCGGTCTGACGATCTGTGCGCGTGTCGGGCACAACGACCCTGATCGCAACTCGTGGGGAGACACCCCCGCGCTGGCCCTATGCGCCGCCGCCCTTCGCGCGCTGCTGGCGATGGAGGGCGGCGACCATGGATGACGCGATCAGGAAGGCGCTGGAGGTGGCGAAGAAGCGCCTGTGCATATGTGATGGCGAGTGCTTCGAGACGCGCCACGGCATGATGAACGGGCCATGCGAGGCTGACATGCACGGCACCGCCGCCGCCATCGCGGCGTTTTTGGAGGCCGTGCCACGCTACGAGGAAGTCACCGGCAACCGCGCCTCGTATTGGCCCGATCTGCTAGCCGCCGCCGTCCGCCGCGCGGCGGGAGGTGGGTGATGGCAAAAGCGAGAGCCAATTTTGGAGACAAAGAATGAAGATCGTTGATATGTCCGTCACCCTGCTAGATCACATGGGCTCAGACCTATCTGTGGTTAATGCTGCCCGAGTGTCCTTCGATAAGGTCAGCACCTATACCGACGAAGGCACCATCAACGCCAAGGACCAGAAGCTCATTCAGTATCTAGCCAGCCATGGGCATTGGTCGCCCTTTGCCCATTGCTTCGCTCAGTTCAGGATCAAGGCTCCGATCTTTGTGGCCCGCCAACTGATCAAGCATCAGATCGGCCTGTCCTGGAATGAAGTATCTCGCCGCTATGTGGACTCTGAGCCAGAGTTCTACATTCCTTCGATGCGCGCCCGCGCCGAGAATGTGAAGCAGGGCAGTGACGATGAGTTGGTCTTTCACCATGAAGACCTGCATGATGAATGGATGAAGGCAGCCAAAGCATCTCTTGCTGCCTACAAGAACGCACTGGACCTGAACCTTGCGCCTGAGATTGCGCGTAGTATCCTGCCTCAGTTCACTATGACTGAATGGATTTGGTCGGGCAGCCTTATGGCCTTTGCCCGTGTCTGCAATCAGCGGATGGAGAAGTCTGCCCAGAAGGAATCTGGGATGGTTGCTGCTGGGATTGATGCTGAGATGACCCGGCTGTTCCCTCATTCCTGGAAGGCCCTCCGCAAGGGTAATGAAGCATGATCCGCCGTAATCCTATCCGCATCATCAAAGCGGCCAGCCCTCTGGTCCACGAAGTTGCGGCCATCATCAATCAGCAGCCTCAAGGGGCAGCAGCCCTGTCTGAAAAGGCAGGGATGAACCGCAACTACATTCATTACATGGCTAGAGGAGGCAACGTATCAATTGCCTCTATGGAAGCCCTGCTTGATGTGTTAGGTTATCGCTTGCAGATCACACCGAAAGGGGAGAGCAATGACTGAGTATCCCACCGCTGAGAGCGTGGATGATTTCAACGAAACCGAGTTCAAGAAGTTTGCTTCCCGCCTGGGGGAGAGGTGGTCCTTCACCATCCCCTACGAGCAGATTCAGAACCTTGAAGACCTGCTTCCCAACCATGTGCTGACGGTGCAGAGCATTATGCTACCGATGGGTGAGTTGATGCTTGGTAAGCTGGTTAAGAAGGATGCTGCCCCGTGAGTGTGTTTGAAGATCAGGCCCGCTTCATGTGCGCCTGCGGTCAGACCGTGGGCGAGAACAACATCAACCAATTCCAGCTTTACCTGTCTCTTATCCAGGAGGAGATGGAGGAGCTTGCTGAGGCTGCTCGGAACAATGACCGGGTGGAGGTGCTGGACGCCTTGCTGGACATTATTGTGGTCTGCATTGGGGCAGGACACTCGGCTGGGCTGCCGCTTGAGGCTGGCTGGAAAGAGGTGATCCGGTCCAACATGAGCAAGGTGGACCCTGCCACTGGCAAGGTCATTCGCCGGGCAGATGGGAAGATTATGAAGCCCGAAAATTTCTCCCCGCCAGACCTTGCATCTTTGGTTTGAACCTGTTAAATAGCACTCATAGACAACACAGGAGAACAGAGTGAAGCCCGAAACCATCAAGGCGATCATCGCCACACGCGAGCAAGTGGGGAGTCTTGGTAAATCTGCCATGAATCCCCATGGTCGCTACAAATATGTCTCTATTGATTCCTACTATGAGAAGGTTTCTTCGGTCGCCGCCAAGAATGGTTTGGCCTGGATTGCATCTGAGTCTGCCTTCCAGGTTATGGCTGACGTTGGCAAGACCGGCATCATTAAGGTCACTTACGATGTGGCCCTGATGCACTCCAGCGGAGACTACATTCCGAAGTTCACCAGCCTGACCATCCTTCACCCCATTCAGGGGGCTCAGACGGTTGGCTCTGCCATGTCCTATCTGGATAAGGTTGTAATGCGTCAGTTGTTCTCCGTCGCTACCGGCGAGAAGGACTCTGATGCTGATGAAACCAACCCAGATGATCTTGCCGACCTCGGTAAGAAGGCTGCCCCCAAGAAGCAGGATGATGGTCTGCTGCTGGATGATGAGCCCCCTGCCCGGCCTCTCAACACCAAGCATGCCGAAGCCATCTTCATGGAGTTCGTGCCGACCTGCCAGAACGAGGATGAGCTTCGCCAGTTTTGGGCTGACAACTATCAGGCCCGGAATATCCTCAAGGACCATGACCCTGAAGCCCTTAAGCGTGTGACCGCAGCCTTCGCTGCCCGCAAAAACGAGATCAAGAAGGAAGCCAAGTGATGAGCGACAAGAAGTATTACGGCGGCGCACTGTTCCCGAACAGGAACAAGACCAACGACAGAGCCCCCGACCTGAGTGGTGATCTTGAGTTGAGCATGGATCAACTGAAGATTCTGGTTGAGCTTGCTAAGCGCAAGGAGCCTCTGAAGATGCGGATGGCTGCCTGGACCAAGGAGGGTAAGAGCGGGCGCTTCTATTCCGTCACTCTGTCTGAGAACAAGCAGCAGGGCAACAGCCGCCCTTCCCCCAGCAGGCGGGATGAGTTTGAGGACGATATTCCCTTTTGAGTATGTAGTTTAGAGGGGCGCACCTATGAGGCACTACACCTACAAAAACGATCCCAGACAGATTGACCTGATTGATCTGTGTCGGGAGGTTTACGGTTATGTCCCTCCTATGGTGCGCCCCCCCCTTCTGAATAAGGAAGGATCGCAGCCAAGCAAGGTGGGGAAGGCAAGTGAGACTAAAAGACAAGAAGCACCTAGCTTGGGTGAGAACCCAAGGCTGCCTTATCTGTGGTAGATATTCGCAGGCTCATCATCTCATGTTTGCTGAGCCATCTGCGATGAGTAAGAAAAGTGGTGATGACTGGGCTGTTCCATTGTGCCATGAACATCACAGTGAATTGCACTCTTATGGGGATGAGAAAACATGGTGGGATTTGAAGGGGGTCGATCCGATGGAGTGGTGCAAGCTCAACGGGTCCGAGCAGTAAATCCCCTCTGGCCTAACCTGTTTGAACGAGAGCTTGACCTTCCTCCCCGTGAGGATGGGCAGCCTTGGAAAGTCGGTGACGAAGTTGGGCTTCATGGAGCGTTCTGGGCCGAACGCAATGGTGCAAAGGTCTATGCTGTTATTAGTGAGGTATTAAACCATGCTCCAGATTGAAAAGGGCATCCCTGTCAAGAATAACTATGTTGGCCGTAAGTCGAAGAAGCGGGATGATATTCTCGCCACACTTCAGGCTATGGAGATTGGTGATAGTTTCCGGGTTGAATACCGGCTTACTTCGATGCGAAATCTGATTCGCGTCTCTGGTGTTGAAGGCCGTTTCAAGTCCAGTCAGGAAGGCACGGACTCGGTTCGTGTCTGGAAGGTTGGCTAATATAGGAGGGGGGGGGATAATCCCCCTCCATTAATGGGAGATACAGATGGGCAACAATGTTGATGATCTTGCAGAGAGGCTGCTGACATTTTTGCATGTATGCGAAGACTCAGACAAAAGCAGCTTTCTACACGTCCCCCTTTCAAGTATGGATGGGGCTATTCCTCTTGATCTTTGCAATGCAAGAGTGGGAAGGAAAGATGAGTTCCTAATACCAATTAACTCGGGAAGACCAGCACTTTGGCCGATAGATGTTCGTACTGTTCAAGATGCGAACATTGGAAACGAAAGACCGGAAGATCGTTTTCCTGATGGCTCATTTTTGTTTCAGAGGTGGGGCACTATCAACACAAAGGATGCGAGGAAGCTTGGGGCTTCTATCTTCTCGCCGTTCATGATGATGAATGAGGTGGTTGTTACAAAGCCAGATAGCACGGCGCAATCCGCTAAGTGCCCTTTGGTTTTGTCTGGTGGTAAATGGAAGAATGCTGCCCCACAAACAATTACTGGGCAGCCTCCAGAAAAAATTAATGACGCCGCGTCATTAGCCTTGGGTCACGCGCTCGCTGTTCGTTATGAATGGACGGTGTGGATTGGATATAACTCTGGCCCTCGGATTCGGTTCTTGACTGACCCCCTTGGCGCTCGGGAGGTTTTTAGACTTCGGGACATTCCAAATGGAAAGGGTCGGCGTGCAGCATTGCGGCATTGGGTTTCAGAGCACGCCCGCAAACTTCACCCCGACTCAGACAACGAAGCCCTGACGTGGGTGCGCCGCCACATGCGGGGCGCAGTTGACTTCACTTGGAATGGGCTGCGCTGCCGCATCCAGCCTGATGAGTATGAGCTTGAGAAAATGTTTAGTGGGGTAGCATAGAAATGACCGAACCCAAATTGCCGTGGATGAAGTTTGAGGCTGTTAAAACCTCAATGCGTCAGGATGGAAAGGGCACATACCTGACGCTCACAATCCACCCAGATGAAGTGCCTATTGATTTGCTATCTGCCCGTCCTGGCAATCGGTTCATGGTCGGCATGCTGCTGGTTAACGACCATGATGAGCCGGTCAAAGGCAAAGACATGGATGAGGGTGATAGGGCGGTTCAGTCAGCAGGGATGCTGTGCAAGAACATAAAGTTTCAAAAATGGATGGAATCCAAGGGATTTGCCTTTGGAACCTCCGAGCAGGAATGTGCTGAAGGGCTCAAGGCTTTCTGTGGGATTGATAGCCGGGCAGACCTGAAGACTAACCGAGAGGCGCGCGAAGCCTTTATTAAGCTCCGCGCTGCCTTTGAGGATGAGACGTTTTAACGCCTTTCTACATTCTGGATGTAGAGCCGGTTTGCCATCTGGACCAGCATGTTCTGCTGGTCCCGCAAGGACTTGATAATGTCCTTCTTGGCGTCGTCAGGAATGTTAGCGTTCCTGTTAATCTCGTTGATCTGACGGCTAATCTGCATCCGATCACGAGACAAGCTGTTAAAGGCATCCATGATCTGGACCTGCCCAGGATACCTCTCCATGGCAGCCTGAACCCTCTCAGGCATACCAGCTTGAGCAGCCTGCCGGATTTCCTGACGGACCTGAAGCACCTCATTCATACGCTCGGTATAGACCGACATATCCTCGCGGCTGGTGACGTTGCCGTAGAGGGACCGTAGGAAGGGGATGTTCTTCACATCCATTTCCTCCAGATCACCCCGCAGCAGGCCAGGGATGGTCGTGGTGGCAGTGGTGAAAGAGCGTTCCACAAACTTGCCCACGCCTCCCGTGGCGTAGTTCACCACATACTGAATGAGGGCAGGGCTGATATCCACCTTGCCAGGGATGACAGGTGTGCCTCCCGTAATCTCATTCAGGAAGCTGGCGATATCGACATACGGCGCGAAGGTGTTGTTCCAATACTTCTGGCTTTCGGGAGGCTGAACCCCAAATCCACCACGCTCAGGAACAATCGGCCTGCCCGTGAAGTCAGTGTTGGTGGCAATGTCCACAGCGGGATCAAGAATGGTCGGAGCCACGAAGTTCAGGAAGCTCTCGGTTCCACCAATCGGGTTGAAGGCATCAACAAAGGTGCCAACGATATTCCCGGCAGCCTTCATGGGATCAGACTTGCCACGGCCAGCCTTACTCATCTCCCGGCCCATGTTGTAGAAAGCATTGAAGCCATAAGGCATCGGGAAGCTGAAGTATCCACGCTCGGTAATCCCAAACGGGTCCATCATCACAAAGCTGCGCTTCAGGATGTGGTCAGGGATTTTGTCGTAGATAGCTTCATCATCGTCGCCAACATCAGACAGCATCGAGTTGATGGCATCCTGAAGGACACCGGCCACAACGATACCGCCAACGATCTTACGGACCCTAGCCGACCGACCAATGGCATTCACCATAGCCATCGAGCCTTGGAGGGCGGCGTTGTAGAACAGATATAGCGAGTTCATCAGAACCCGGTTCTCGCCACCCTTGCTGAAGTTGACCGTCACATTCTTGGCAATCTGGGCAGCACGCTCCTCATTGATCCCTCGATCCACGAGGTTTTTGAACAAGGAAGTCCTGATGCCGTTCTCAACAACGGTGTTGTAGTCTTCAATGAACTTGATGACCGGGGTGACGGCCTTTGCCATATCCTTCCAGGATTTGGCTTGGTTGCCGATACCAGACATGACCTGATTGATTTCGGCAATCCGGGAATCAAGGTCAGCAAAGCCATACAACTCAGTGGTGCCGCCGAGTTGCTTAAACCGCTCATATGCCTGACGCATCAAGGGATTGTTATTGCTGCCCCGAACGGAATCACGGACGCCAGACATGGCTGCCTTCACATCCCGCAGAGAGTCCCGCGTGATGCCATCAAGATCAAACTGCTGGACATTCACCCCGAAGGTCTGAAGGTCGCGCACAAAGTTGGTGATCAAGAACTCTGGGTTCCAAGCCGTGTTGATCTTGGCAAGGTAGCGGTTGACCAAGGCCATGCCCTGGACCAGGAGGTTCTTTGAGTTAGGAGAGAGTGCAGATGCCCCCGTCAAAGCGCGGGCCACATTCTCATCCTTAATGCGGATGGCAACCTCATTGCCACCCTCCTTCACCACAAGAACATCAGGTTGATTCTTGTAGGTAAGGTCAGGAACCATCTTGACGGTGCCATTCACCAAGGCCCGCCGCATGGGGGTGGAAGATATAACCTCAGCAAGGCTACTGGTTTGATCGGGGTTTGCCCGGATCATATCGAGGAAGGACTGGCCAACCTTATTGGTTTCAGACCGGATGACGGCCTGGGTGTTTTGCATAATGGCATGGGCCAGCAAGTCACCGGCCTTGCGCTCACGACCAAGGGCCTTCTTATCCTCACGCCCCTTAGCGCCAAGAGCCCTGCCAGTGCGGAACTCGGTGATCGTCTCATCACCATCCGGGCTTTCCTCAGCAAATCCGCGCAGAGGAACATAACTCCTGTAGTTGGGAACAGGGTTCCCGTCGCTAGTAACCTTCATGGTAGAGAAGTCAGGATTCAGACCGGACTCAACACGCAGCTTGTTTGTGTCAGCAATGATCTGATCAAACAGGCGAGCAAGCTCTTGCATGCGGGGCAGCTTACCCTTCTGCTTGAAATCAGCCATGAAGTCATCAGCCTGCCTGTTGGTTAGGCCGGAGCCACCATCAGGCATGTCAGGATTAATGCTTGCAATGTAAGCGTTACGCTCAGGGGCATGCCGGGCATAGAGGTAGTTTTCAAAATCCTCCAAGCTAATGCTAGACTTGGAGAGGCTTTCAGTGAGTTTGCTGTAGAGGGCCTTGTTTCGGTCCTCCAGCATCGTGGCAATTTTACCCTGAAGCAAATCCTCCTTCAGGTAGGCATCCATAGCCACAGGCACATTGCCGCCAGCTTTGCGGACATCATCAATCATCCTGCCAACGGGAAGCATCTTGTCCTGGAAAGACATGAAGAAGCGTTCCACCTTGGGCGGTTCAATGAAGCGGCCAAGCTTCTTGTTAAGGTAGCGAGATGCCACATCATACTGCACCACCAGATCAGCCTGATTGATGGACTGAGGGGTGGCGGCAGGGACTCTCTGCCCAAATGGAGCAAGACCAGCTACAGCGGGAACACGGCGGACTGACAGTTCCTGACCAACCCCCACCGGGGCAGCCTGCTCCATAACCCGGCCACGCTGCTGAGCCTGCGTCAGAATGTCAGCCGGGGAAGTGAAGCCATCGCCAGTCAGGGCACGCTTCATGGTGTTGAAGAAGTTACGGGCGAAGGTAGTAAACCGCTGGAATGAGGGAATCAGGGCAGTCACTCGCTGCCCCCGGTTCATAGCATCAATCAAAGACCCAAAGGCATAAGCCTGAGCCTCAGAGGCATACAGCTTACGATCACCAAGCCCTTCAACCAACGAATCATAGTAGGATTGCTTGGATCCAGGAGGCTTCAGAGCCATCAACCGCCGCTTAATAGACGGCTCAAGGTCCGCGATGGTCATGTCATTGCGGAAGAGTTTCTTGACTCTGTCCGCGAAGGTTTTGTCATACTGGCCGAAGTAGGTCTGAAGCACATGGAAGGCTTCATGGGCCGCAGTCTCCCGCAGATATGGGAGCATGTCTTGGGCTAGGGAAATATTGATAAAGCCGGGCAGGCTTTCCGTTGGATACTCGATATAAGCCTGAGCCCTATCACCAGCCTTAGCGCCGCTGGCCTTGGCAGCTTCGGCCTGTCTCTTGCTGACAACCAGATCAGGCAGGAACTTCAGCCGGTAATCGGCATTGTTCGGCATAGTCTTGGTCAACGTCTTGGCGATGATGAAGGCTTGATAGATTTGGTTGGCATTAAACTGCCGGTTATTGAGAAGGGTTTCCAAGTCCTTCGCAATAAGACGACCCTGCCTACCCTCAGCCTTAAGCTCGCTCAGATATTCCTTAACAAGCTGACGGGCCTTCTCCTGATTAGGAGCGGCCTGTTCAGTAGGCTGTTCTACCTGGGTCTGTGCTTGCGTCTGGGCTGCACCTGCCGGGGTACGGGCAGAAAAGCTACCTTGCGGCGCGGTGGCAGGTTGCCCAGGCTGAACCGGCTCAGCAGCCGCAGATGGAGCCTCTACAGGCGCTTCAACAGGCGCAGCAGGGCGACGGCCCCTCTTAGCCTTCTTAGCTGCCACAGCATCCTGATACCAAGCATAAGCCTTATCGGCCTCAATCAACTCATCAAGGCTAAGGCTGGGTGCATCAGGGTTCTGACGACGCAGGGCTCGAAGAATGTCGGGCAGGGGAGCATCAATGTCGATGCCCTGAGCGCGGAGGTATTCATCCAGGTCAGCAAGAGCCTCTTGCTTATCCCGGCCTGCAACGTCTTCCGTGCGGCCAAAGCGCCGGTTACGCCCACTGAAATCCTCCTCAAGGGCATTCATGAACGCCCTTGCATCAAGGGGGTCAATGTTCTCACCAGCCTGCCAAGCCCGACCTTCATCCACAAACAGACCGGCCTGACGCATGTCATCGAAGTAGCCAGCTTCGCGGGCTGCCTCAGCCATACGGTCCAGGGGCAGGCCCTTATTGCTGATCAGGCCAGGGCGGGAACGAATGTTGTTCCCAAGCATATTCCTGACCTCACCCCGTTCATCGCGGATGCCACCCTGTTCCACGATAAACTGCGTCAGGCTTTTCTGACCGACAGGCTTTGCCTTGTTGCGCTTGAAGTCCTTAATAAGCTGCTCAACACTCTGACCTTCAGGGGTGCCACGAGCCTCGGCTAGATCGCGGGCTTCTAAGTCTTCCAAAGTGACAGGCTTGGTGGCCCGCTCACGAACACGCAGAGCCTCAAACTCAGTCTTGCTGAGAGGGCCACCATCTGCCCTGGTAGGCAGGTCTTCAATTGGGACAGCTTGGAACTCAGGCGGGGCAGAAGCAATAAGGGCTTCTTCCGAACGCTGCCGAGCATCAACAAGGCGCTGCTGTTCTTGATCCAGCAAATCTCGGAAGAGTTGGATTCGTTCAGCTTCAGGCTGGTTGCGGGTGTATTCCAGCAACGAAGCAGTCTTAGGATCAGTCGCAGCCATCTCAGGCAGGCGACGTTCCATGTAGCGCAGGAAGTCAGACTGACGCATATCCCCGACAGGGGTTTCAATCACCGGATCAGAGCCAATGGCTAGGGTAGGCTCAGGTTCACGGGCGGCAACAATGTCTTGAATGGCCTGCTGAAGCTCAGGCCGGTCATCACCAGGAGGCGGGGCAGGGCGAGGGCCAAATGCACCAGCAATGGTGCCGCCCATAGTACCACCCACCACAGCAGCCGCCGTAGCAGCCTCGCGGTATTCAGACATAGCTTCGGGGCCAAGCACATCCAGGCCAGCCTGTGCGCGCTCAATGGCCTGCTGAAACACCTCTGCCGGAACGTTGGTGACGGCACCAACACCAATGCCTGTGGCAATACGCGGCAAAACCTCACGAGCAACAGTTTCGCCACCCAGACCAAGGACGCGACCAAGGCCAAGAGTCAGACGATCAACAACACCTTCCGAAACGGCTTGAGGCAGCGCGGCAGCAAGAGCCCTACCCTCACTCTGAACCTCACCAGTTTCCTGAATCTGACGTTGGCGATTAGCACCAAAGAACTGAGGAATGGTGGCAGCAGCACCACCAACAACACCACCAATGATCGAGCCGGGACCAGGGAGAATGGCAGTGCCAAGGGCAGCACCGCCAAGAGCGCCAGCAAGACCAGGAACAGCAGAGGGAAGGCTAGAACCAAGAGCCTGCCCGGCAGCACGGAGATTCTGACGAACACCCTCAGCCTGCCCGAAACTCATACGCTCGCTTTCAGGCAAAGCTTCTTCAGCAGCCTGCTCAGCACGAATACGACCTTCACGACCGAGACGTTCAAGACGCTCAATGCCGGTAATCCTGCCGACACCCTCAGCAGCGGAGGCAAGATTGCCTCCAAGACCATAAGCGCCACTCAGGAGGGATGAACCAGAGCCTGGAGCAACTTGCGGTTGGGCCTGGGCAGGATTCAGGAAGTTGAGGATTTCTGAATCGTTGTAGCCAGCCTGCCGGGCGGCAGCAGCATTAAAGCCCCTTTGCTGGCTCAGGTAATCAACAATGTCCCCGTCCGAATACCCGGCGCTACGAGCCCCGGCCAGATCGAAGTTCATTCAATTACCTCATGAAAGAAGAAAGCGGAGGACGGCCGGTGCTTCCGGTATCAATCTGGGCCATAGGTTCAGTTGCTGCACCTTGAGGACGCTGCCCCTGACCAAACCTACCCTGGACTGTAGAATAGGTACGAAGGGTTCGGTCAATCAGATAGTTCTCAAGATCACTATCAGTGACAGTCGGGGCCGGGCCACGCGGGTTCTGTTGCTGACGCTCACGCATAATCTGAGCCCGAAGCATGGTCGCTTGAGTCGGGTCACGCAAAACCCTAGCAGCCTCTTGGGCAGCACTCATCAGGAGGCGGCTTTGGTTTTCATCGCGGCGCAATTCAAGTTCACGTGCCAAGCGACGATCATCAGCAGCTTCACGAGCCCCAATACGCAGACCCTCAATGCGCTCCTGTGCAGCAAAGCGACGATCCGCCGCAGCCTCAGCCCGACCAGCCGAAGCAGCCGCAGCAGCCATTTGCTGCCGAGCCCGGCGTTCAGCCTGAATGTCCTGCATGATGCCGCGATACTCATTCGCGGTAAGCTGACCAATCGCAAAGCGACGGCTCGCATCCTGCTTCGCAAGCTCAAGCTCATCCTGTTGAGCTTGACGTTGTTCCTGACGAACCTGACCAAGTTGCTGGGCATAACCCTGAACAGCAGGGGCTGCCCCCTCACCAATCGCACCAAGCAGGCTAGGATTCCGGGACGAAGCAATCCGAAGGCCCGCATCAATCAGGGCCATGTTCAACGCCTCATTGCGTCGAGCAGCAGGATCAACCCGATCTTGCTGAAGCCGCCCACGAAGCTCCCCGGTGGTGTCAGGAATCAGACCCTCATTACGGGCATAGATGTCCGCAAAAGACGGGATTCGCTCAGGATTGGCTAGGCTCTCAATACCGGCAGGGACTTGCCCACCTTCCTGCATACGTACAATACCGCCCTCCCGATAGGCTTGAGGCTCAACAGGCTCTTCCTCAACCGGGGTGCGTAAAGAGTGGATGCCCATGGGCTCAGCCGGGGTAGCCTGCTGCGTCAGTTCCTCAGCCACGGTCCCGGAAGAACCCTCTTGTGGAACAGCCTTGTCTCGCATGTCCTTGCGGCGGCGAAGCTCAGACAGCACAAGATAAGACGGGGCAGAACTGTCAGGGGTCTGCATCATCTGAACAAGCTGCTGGTCAGATGCGTTCTTGAGGGTGTCCTGAATACGCAGAAGGTCCATGGATTAACCCCTTATCAAACCGACCGTGCAAGCCCAAGACCAGCAATACCAAGTCCACCAAGTTGCGCCAGTTGGTTTGGGTTTTGATACTGACTGACAACCTGCTGAGGCTGCACAGGAATACCACGCAGAATGCTGGACAGGTAGTTGGTCTGCTGCTTTTCAAAATCACGCTGATCCAAGAAATCTTGGTAAGCAGTATCAAGCATACGTTGCTCTTGCTGCTGCTGCATGCCGCCCTGACGCTGCAAAGCCTCAGCCTGCTGCAAGGTAAGGCCCTGCCGCATCGCACCAAGCTGCCCCATGGCACCAGCCGCCTGAAGCCCAAGCCCTGCCCCAGACAAACCATACTGCTCTGCCGCCAAACGCTGAGCCTCGGTCTGAGCTTGTGCCGACATAGACGCGGCACGATCCCTCTCAAACTGTGCCTGAGCCTGCTCAAAGGCCCGCTGCCGACCAGTCGCCTCTACATCAGAAAGACGCTCTCCAAGCCCCCGCTGAGCAACGCCTTCCTGAATTGCAGACCGATAACCCCCAAACGCCCCAGCCCGAATAGCCTCAGTATTTCGAGCGCCGCGTCCCTCATCAAAGTCCCGAGTGAGGGCCGCCTTCTGGCGGTTGATCACCTCATTCATGTAGGGAGACATATACTGTTCAGCCTGTTGCTGGCCAAAAGCACTTTGCTGAATTGGGCTGGATCGGTAGTCACTCGCTTGAGCACCGCGCATCGCGGCCATTCCAAGCATGCCACCGGCCGCATCCAATTCAGGATTGCCACGGGCAGCAAGATTCCTGGTGACATCAAAGCCCTGCTGGGTATCTCCGGTAAATCCAGCAACTCGCTGCCCACCATACGAAACATAAGGCTGATTTGATTCAGCCTCAGCCCGACCCATCATGCGCTCAAAATATGGCTGAGCGTATTCCGGGAGGTTGCTTTGATTGACGGTTTGACTCGTGGGTTGGCTTGGGGCCTTCGGGCTAGGCATATTACAAATCCTTCTCCACAAAGACGCTCCTCATTCGATAACCACGAACAAGACCCATCTTTTCCCATCCGCGCCTTCCAGCGCCTTCAATTCCATCACAATTCATGACGTTCTTGGCGTAGTCTTCAACCGCGCCAAAAAGTGCGTCCTGCCACTCACTTAGCATAGTGTTGGGTTTACTGCCGACCATTTCATATTGGGCAAACCTTCTCCTGGGGTAATCTACCACCTTCAAGGAAATGGCAGCAATAATATCATCTTCTTTCCAGGCAACCCAAAGACTAGCAACCCCGCTGCGAATGTCCTCAAGGACATCTTCGTTCGTGAATCGACCGCCAGCATGTTTAATGGCTGGCGCAAACAGTTCACTGACCTGCGGCCACACTCCGTCAACAAACTCAGGCGGAACGGGACTTACGTTCATTTAGGCATAACGCTCCGACTGACATGGCCCGGCTGCTTCTTGGAGCCATACCGCTCTTTACGCACGCGATCCATCATCTCGTGAAGCTTGCGAACTCCATGATCAGTGGAGCCATCACCCAAGCCACTAACCACGTCACTAGGCACGACAAACTCACCATCAGCAAGACGAACTTTCTGACGGCCCTCAATGGTTCCAGGAACCAGATCATCCAAGCCGCTACCAGCACCACGCACCCGGCCACCCACAAGCCGATCACGCAGCGCCATCAGCGCCTCATTGCCGAAGGTTTCCCGGAAACGGTTCAGGGCATATTCAGGACGCGGATGCTCGCCAAGCAGGGCAGCCTTAGCTTCATTCATCAGATTAGCAGTGTAACCACTCTGACCTTCACGCAGAGTGGCAAGGCCACCCTCAGCAAAGTAGCGATACTCCGGAGAAACACCCGGCTGGTATCCAGCAGGAGGGGCATTCCAGCGGCGAGGATTGGCAGGGAACTGCTCAGGATACTTGTTGGGGTCACGAGGCGGCAGGCCGGGAATCTGGGGCTGCCCACCACCCATCATGTCGCCCAGCTGCATCGCAGTGCCGCCAAGGGCGATAGCTGCTCGACCAGGATTAGCCATGACCTTACTTCCATACTGGCTAAGAGCAGCGCCAGGGTCAGAAGCGATATTCCCCAACCTATCCCCAAACTGACTAAACCGTTCACCAACAGATGCGGCTGGATTAGCTGTTGCACCAGAAAGGCCAGCATTAGCAACGTTGCTAGAGATTGGAGAATTAGCTACCTGCCCAATGCTTCCAATTTCAGAAGGTGGCGCGGCGCTGGCAAAGTTGCTGGCGGTTGCCATGGCCCCGTCGCCAATAACGCCAGGATTCAAACTGCCAATCCCTTGGCTTGCAGCATTCATGCTGGCGGCTTGACCTGCACTGTCAGCAAGCGCGGTTTGACCAAGAGACTGAGCAACATCAGAACTGGCGTTTGCAACAGCACCCATATTTGCTGCCTCACCCACACCAGAAAGCAACTGACCGCCAGCATACGAGGTCACGCCGCTGATAAGGCCCTTGGTCAGGGCATCACCAGCAGATTCACCTTCAATCGCAGCCTTGCCTGCCGTGGTAGCGCCCGACGCAAGCGCACCCACCATAGGCCCACCAACAATAGTGCCAGCAACGCCAGCGATAACCGGAATCAGGTCCGCGAAGTCAAAGGCTTCAGGCAAGCCAGTGTCAGGATTGCGAGTGAAGTTCCGGCCAGTCAGAGCCCGGATACCCTCAAGCTCCTTACGGCTGACATGCAGAAGCATATCATCCCCATGCCGACCATACTTAGCCATCTCGCGGGCAGCTTCACGCATTGCCATATCCTCAGATAGAAGTTGCCGTAACAATAACTGACGGAACACCAGGGGCAAAGGCATTAGGTGCATCATGCAGCAGGCTGATGCCGGTATCCTCTACCGCCCACATAATCTCAATAAACTCACCGGCCAACACGGTCACAATAAAATTCCACGCGGCAATCAGTTCGCCCTTTGAGCCCTTGATGCTGATCTTGCCAGCAGAGTTTGGGATATTTGTTGTGCCGTTCTTTCTCATCCAAATCCAAATGAAGTTATCTGATGCGCTGGATTGAGTGAACTGAGCAGAGAACTGAATGTTGTATGTGCCACGGTTCTTGAATGTGATTTGACTGTTATTCAAAACAGAGATTTGATTGGACTCTGCCGTGGTGTTCAGCCGCATCGCATACGGCGTATTGATGGCCGCAGCAGTTTGGTCCGTGGTGTCATAGAAGGAGCCGTAGTATCCGCTTGCTTCTGCATGATTGGGCCAGCCTACAAAGCTGCGATCAAGGTTCTGATCAATCGCTCTGATAAGCTGATTGGCCCATTCGTAACTATAATCAATGGTGGCGTTAGGAAGGCGAGTCCTGCCAATCATCGGCGGCCATCCGGACGAACATCAATGCGTGGCACACCCAAGCGCCAAGCCACGCCAGTAGCAGAACTCTCAACCCGGAGAGACAGCATGCGGCCACGCAGGCGGAAGTAGGTCTGCTCAGTGAACTGCTCCACAGGAACGGTTGCTGTCCTGGTGGTGTTATTGTTGGCCGACTGACTGAAGGTAGAACCAGAGAAATCCTGAGCCTCAAGCGTCAGGTCCACAGTTGGGTTGGGGTTGGAACTGTTCCTGAAATCAAGGTCAGGAATCATGCGCCATACAAAACCAAACTGATCACCCTGCCCAATCTCAATTGGGGAGCTTTCAATGAAAGCCGCTATCGGTGTTGCAGGGCTGGTAGAGCCATCATCCTGCCCGAACTCATGAAAGTAGATATAGCCATCGGTAGATGCTGCCCGAGGGAAGTCCTCAATGCTGCGATCAATCCAGGCCGTCCTTGACATAGTTCCAACAAACCAAACCCGTTCATTGTAGTTGTAGGCAACGTAACGGTCGTTTTCGTTGGAGTTGGCAGACGGATAGAACCACCACACCTCGTTGAATGAGATGTTCGTTCCAGAAACAATCTTCTCAGCCTGATTCACATTCAGGTCATTGAAGACGTAATCCTTAACCGAGCAGGGAAGACCAACAATCCGGCCGTCATACTGGAAGAAGCCATTCTGCCCCATCCAGAACGTCACATCATTGACCGTGACGGCGGCGTTTGGGGCAGAGATAGAGGATGAACCAATGCGCGAGATGGAATACTCGAACGGCGCACCAACATACCTCAGAGAATGAACGGCATCATCGGTCCAAACCAAAATTTCACTCTTGGTTTCAACTGCGGCCACAAACTCAGAGCCAGTTGGAATGCGAATACCACCGGCAGAATTTGTTTCAAGTGGCGTCCATACAGCAGGATTTTCGGTATCAGACCACCGAATCAACAATCTGTCTTGAACACCAGTCAGAATATCTGTGCAGCCAAAGGCAATCACCTTTCGGTCCACATCAGACACAATGATCTGCCTGGATATAGCAGGAACATCGGCTGCCCCAGGCAAAGATGAGAGAATGACCGCCCTAGTCCCAAGGCCAAGAGAGCTATCCCAGTAATAGATAGCTCCGTCACGTGGGTTAATGACAAGGTTCTGCCCGAAGTTATCCGAGGACCAAAGCCGAAGTTTTGTGCCAGAAACCTGCGTGTTAGTAGGAGAACCCCAGCCGGTTCCAGTGATGGCATTCATAGCCGTAGAGCCAACAGTCTGGGAAACACTGACCTGATAGGTGCCGGTGCTGCCGGTTGTGCCGGTTAGCTGGGAAACAATATAGGTGGCGTTAGACCCAGGCGGGCTGGCCGATACTCCACTGCCAGTTACCAACTGGCCTGGAGCCAAAGACCCAGCCACAATGGATGTGACGGTCAGGGTCGTGCCACTGATAGAGCCGGTGAATGCAACGCTACTTCCTGGCAGAATACCGCCCCAGGTACCAGCACCCCAACCATTGGCGTAAACGGTACTATCTAGACCAACACTAAGCTGAAAAGCTTTAGTGCCAAGAATCTGAACTGATGATGTGCTGGTGGCAGTAGTTGATGCAATGATTGTGAATGTGGATGAGGTTAATACAGATTGAATCTGATATTGGCCATTAATAATCAAACCAGCAAAAGTTGCGGTCCCAGATAAGGTAACAAAATCACCGTTAGATGCCCCATGATTGGGAACCTGCACAACGACAATATTAGAACCGCTTGTTGAGAAAAGAAAATGAGTCGCGGCGTCGTATGGGATTGTTACGCGAATAGGCGTAATGTCATACATAGAGCCGCCACGCTCAATGTAATACTTTAGATTGGTGCCTACGCCGAGGAAGTAGTTTCCAGACAGGTCTGAGAATGAGAAAATGTTGCGAGCAGTTCCAAGGAATGGCTCAAAGGTAGCCCTCTGCCATCCACCAATCTTCTCAGGGAACGTAGCCCTAAACCGCACCTTGTCAGAATCAGACCAACCGCCAGAGGTTGAGTAACGAGAACCGTCACTCATAATACCTGGTTGAAACTGAAGTTTAGTAAGCGGCATTATGATGCACACCAAATCTTGCCAACAAAGTGCTGGCTATTGATTGTCACTCCGCGCCCTTTGAGAGGGCTTCAACTTGAGCCTCTAGCTGTTGCAGCCTATCAAGCAAACCAGCGATAGGTGACTGCGGTAGCGAGGGAAATTCTACAGATTGAGGCATTGGTTCTGGCGGCAAGGTTAAACCATCTGCCGCAGCACTAACCTCCGCATAGAGTGGATTGTAAGAAGGGACGTGGTAAGGATAGCCATTAAGCTCAATTACAAACGAGCCATCATCACGTCGATGCAAAACCTGCATCAGGTAATCCTCCAGCAAAAGCCAAGCCAAAAGCGGTCACTAAGACCAGCGCCAGCATTAGTTCCGCCAGCATAAACGCCAGCAAAGATATTTCCGTCATAAGTGCCAAACGGCCACGTGGTTCCATCACCATAGCGAAGAGCAAAAGCCGCCCATGTTCCATTTGGCGGGATAGTAGCGATTGCACCAAGGCCAGGGTTAATGAAGGTAAACTCTCCAGGACCACTACCGGTTTTCGGGAGGGCCGGAGCACCAAGGCCATCACGCCACAATCCTGCATTCGCAAAGGATGGCGCTCCAGTTGCCCGAGCAATCGACAAAACAGTGTCAACGTAAACACCACTGTCATTGTAACGATTGATTCCAAAGTCACTGGTAGTTGGACCTGCAACATCAACGGCCCATCGCGTGCTTCCAGAATCTTGCCCAAGCAATAGGGTGCTCTGTGCCGATCCTGTTTTATTCAATGTAATGGCAGGTGTTGCTTTACTAACAATCAAATTGCCGGTCATAGTGTCACCGGCCTTAAGAAGGTTATTAGATGCCGAACCAGTTACATTACCAGTTAGGTTGCCAGTGACATTTCCATCCAAGCTTGCGGTAATGCTGTTTGTTGTTGCGTTAAAATTTGGCGTGGCTTGGATGACATTCCCACCGCGCCAATAAACCATGGAGGTAAGACCGCTCGGAATGGTGACGCCAGTTCCGGTTGCAGCCTTAATGATGACGCTTTGATTGGTGGAGTTACGGAAGATATAAAGTTTAGAGACGGCAGGAACGATCACATTCCGCGTGGCAGTAAGGGAGCCAGTCAGATTTATAACAGCATTGCGGGCCTGATCGCTAACGCCATTACCCGTGGTTAGCGTCAGGTCGCCTTCAGGCGATGTAGGCATGGCAATCGAGGTCGTGCCAGCGATAGCCTGCTCAAGCAGGGTGCCAAGGTTAGTGTTGGTGGTATTGTTCCAGTTACCTGCCTGCTCGCCAGCGCCGATAAGCTCAAGGCGGAGAGAGGTGGAGAAAGTGCTGGGCATTTAACCTACCTTAGCAAAAGATCGAACCGGCATCAGACACTCAAATTGGCGTCCATGTTGCCGCGACAGATGGAGTCACAACCCACACATTGGAAACTCCAGTGTTAATTGGATTCCAAACCGCACTCGGCATCAGAACCAACCTCCAACATGAAGCATCACTACATACGGGCTTATTCTATCCGACATGATGGCAACTGCACCATCAATATCTAAGCAACCCTAATTCACCCTCACAATTGCGGACAGGTCCGTGATCTGAGGGAACCTCACTTCAAAGGTGCCGCCCTGAGCGAACCGAGTCACGCCAAAGTCCAACACAAGGCAGGCTGGATTGGTGTATGTATGGTCAGGGGTGGAGTTATAGATCAAAGCCCCACGAGCAGAGAATGCTGCCCCAGGCCAAGATGCAGTCTGAAACGAGCATACCCCAGCCAAGTTATATTCGGTCGGGCCTATGTTGGTTAAAGCCAACCCGCCAGCGGTGTATCCTGCCCCGACAATCTCACCAACGGTCGAGTATGTAGAGGTAGTGGCGTTAAGGTCCGCAGCCTCGGTGTAGAGGGCGATCTTGAACACATCACCCCCAACAACCCGGAAGTCATGAACACCCTCTAGAAGCTGCTTCTTGAAGCTGGTGCAGAATGCCTGAACGATTGCCATTGGCTAATCCTAAGACGGCACAACGCGCGGCAAATCAAGCCGGAAGTTGTCTCGCTTATCCATACCCTCACCCAGAACCTTCAGACGGGCCAGAGCCTCATCATATCGTTGGCGATACAGGGCCGTCAGGTCTGCCTCACCCTTCATGTAGGCATAAGCCTCGCACAGGGCGCCATAGAACAACACACTCTCAGTGTTATCACCAAGCCAAGAGGTGCCAGTGTCCACGATGCTGTCAGGTTCGTAGAAGTAGTGAATCTCCACGTCGAACGCAGCACTGGGTGTGGGGGCCACAACAAAGGTGGAGTCATCAAATAGGGCATAAACACGAGGAACGCCCGTCACAGCCGGATTAGGGAACACCTCATTGATATACCCCACTTCCTTCTCCAGCATGTAGCTATACACGCCAGTGACACTCTTCACCGCAATGGAATAAACTGCAAGGAAGTCTCCGGGTGCAGCGAGGTATTTGTTGCCAAGGGTGAAGTTAGACGTGGCATTGCGCTTCAGGGCAGGGATTTGGACCGAATGATAAATCCGATCCTCTGCCAGCCGCACAATGTCAGGAATGGCGGCAACAAACTCAGCAGAGTAGTTCTGCGTGTAGTCCTGAAGCAGATCAACTAACTTAGCGTAGTTCATTGCCGTTCAATCCTTAGCCCATAGGGCCACGGGCCATGGTGCCCTTGGTAGCAGCGCCAGTACCACGAACCTTAACCGCCTTCTTGGGCGAGCCCATCGGAGGCACCACAGCCTGATTCGGAGCCGGGCTAACACCCTTCTTCATCTCAGGCTTCAGGTCATAGGCGCTGGCAGGAACAGTCTTCACGCCGTCCGAGGCCTTCTTGCCATACGGATTTCCACCGGCCTGATTCATGGCACGAGCCATGTTTCGGCCATTGGTCTTCATATCCATGCTGGTAGGGGTGCGAGCCTTAGCCATGATAACAACTCCTATGCGATGTAGACGGTGACAATACCAACATTGCCATTCATCGTCGTGGCAGAATTACCAACCGGGTTCCAACCAGGGAGGCTGCGACCAGGGTTAATATCCGGCCTTGGGTCACGCAGCGCAACAGGATCGTTGATGGGGAACTTACCCAACTGATACTGCGGGTGGTCCACATCATTGCATTCTTGGCAAACACGTAGCGCGGTAGGCTTCTGATTGACAACCTGAAACTTTAACTCTTTTAAATCGTACCGTTGATAGCAACGGTCGCAGAAACCAAAAGCCTTACTACCACGCGCATATGTTGCACTCATGGATATGGCATCCAAGGAACAAACTTAGCGGCTTCCCGGCCACGGTCTTCATCAGCCGCAAGTTGAAACTGCTCCATGTACTCCTGCTTAAGCATGGGAATACGGGCTGCCGCTTCAGGGCGCTTCAGAGCAATCTGGAAAGCAAGGCCAGCAATCAGGGCAGGGACAAACCTGACAGGCATATCCATCACATCAGTCGCGTTCTCAGCGTCCTGAATGCGGCGCATCGTCCAGTAGAGCAGGGTGTAGGGCAGATCAGGAACAGGCCACAGCGTGAACTCAGGAGCCACCTGCCGGTTCACATAGATTTGAAGGGGTCTGCCCCGAGTGTCTTTGTTGGGAAGGGCTGCGTAATCACCCACACCAATCCGGGTCACACGATAGTCCAGAGGGGAGCCTGTATTGTTAACACGAAGCATAGACTCAATTACATCAATGGTGTCTGCGGGCAGGGTGTATGTCTTAACCCCAGGCGTCAGAACCTGCGTGTTCTCCTGAACCGTCCAAAGGTTCAAGCCCCGGTTGGACCATTCAGCAGACAAGATATTCAGGGATCGACGGGCGGTGCGATAGTCATAGCCCATGCGAGCCTCAAGACCGGCACGTTCGTAAGCCTCTTCCACCACGTCGATAATTTGCAAATTGAATACAGAGGTGCCGGAAGTGGTCATTAGGGACGCCCAAACTTGGAGAGGGTATTAGCCAGACGGGCACGACGCCCCATAACGCCGGGAGCCTTGGCAGCCTTAGCAAGAACCTTGGCAGGAATCTTCTGCCCAGCCTTCACACCAAGAGACTTACGCAAAGCCCCTGGTTTTTTCACCGCTGACTTGATCCAATTCTTAGCCATGCCAATCCTCCAAAATCAAATCAGCGAAACTTGGCAGCGATACTGGCAGCCTTTTTAGGCTGTTTAGAGAACTGCTTACCAGCCTTAATAGCCTTACGCTTAGCTGCGGTGCTGGCTGCATAGGTCGAGGCAGACATGGCCTTAATAGCAGCTTCAGGCAGGTATCTTTCCCCGGTCGCATTCTGGCCTTGCGTTGAAGGCTTCCCGCTGCGGGTCTTCCAATTTTGCTTGGTCCAAGCCACTAAGGATTTCTGAGGGGCCTTCATCAGTCTCGATAGCCCCCACCCTTGGCCTTGTATTGGACGGCCAACATCTGGCTCTTCCTCGCGGACCACTGCCCAGGCTTACCGCCCTTGTCACGAGCCTTGATCTGCTCAAAGAGGTTCTTCCGCATCGTGGGCTTGGTGTAGTTGCCAGCCTCGTTCACGCGGCTTTCAACCTTACCACCTTGCTTCATCCGGCTTGCTTCAGACAAAGCGATAGCAACAGCTTGCTTGGGGTTCTTCACCTTCTGCCCGCTAGAAGACTTGAGGGAGCCTTCCTTAAACTCCCTCATAACAGACCGGATTTTAGCCTGCTTCTTCACACCATGCGGCCCTTGGTTTTGCCGCGACGGGCAATGCCATCGCCCCGTACAACGCCACCCTTTTTCATGTTGCGCTTGATGGAGCCTTCACGAATCTCATCCATGTAGACGCCAGAACGATTCTCCTCATTCATATCCAGCCTACGCTGAAGGTCAGATTGAGAGTCTGTGCTGGGGCCAACACGAATATCATCTCCATGGAAGCGCCCGTAGTTGGGCTTCTCCATGAAGTCTTCCTCACGCATCACTGGACCACTGGTGCGGTATCCAGGCGGGGTGCGACGGCGAGACATTAGACCATACGTCCCTTGGTCTTACCCTTCATAGCGCAGCCATCAGCCCGCTTAGAAGCGTTGGACTTAACCATACCACCGGCCTGCATTTTCTTGACCGGAGCCTTGGCCTTGACCTTACCACCCTTTTTCATGCCCTCACCCATCTCAGCAAGACGGCGACGGATGTTGGCGGCAGCAGCGCCTTCACCTTCACCGCGAGCAAGAGACAGAGCGTTTAGGTCATCTGCCGACATTCCAGGGGAAGCAGCACGACGAGAGCCCATGGGGGTATTAGGGCGCGCAGCTTGAGCGGCACGAGCGCGACGAGTCGCCTGAAGAACCGCAGCAGCCTCATTAGTGCCCTCTGGATCACCCATACGGCGGATGTTCATCGGGGGCGGATTATCTTGCTCAGCACCCATACTAGCAGGCACCGTACCGCGAGGAGCCATCACCGCAACAGGGGCTGTTTGACGAGGAATATTGCCACCAGACCCACGGGGATTGTTCATCTCCATAAAGTCAGAAGCCTCATCCCGGCGAACAGGAGCGGCGGCAGCACCAGCGCGACCAGAACGACGAAGAAGAACCTGATCCAACGGAGTGTTGGTTTCCCAAGCCTCTCGCTCTGGACTCATGCTCCTTAGACGAGCTTGACGCTGACGCTCTTGTTCAGCGCGCCAAGCATCCCTTGCAGAGATGTTGGGGTCTGCCATCAGACAAACTTCCCCTTGGTCTTACCCTTGACCTCAACGCCGCCACCACGGGCCATCTTCTTGACCTTGCCGCCATACTTCATCTTCTCGCCCTTATCTTCCATGCGTTCAGCACGGGCGATTTCCTGACGGATCAGCTTCTTATCCATCGCGGCATCGGAATGGACCTTGCCACCCTTAGCCATGCCACCGGGCCGCATGGCGCGAGCACTAAATCGGGGCATCTCCATACCAGCCTTGGTATCAGCCTTGGGCATGGCAGGGACCTTCGGGGTCATACGGGACTTCTTCATCATCAAGACTCTCCTAACGTTCTAAGGGATTCTTGCCTGAATGAGCGAAGAACCCACCACCAGAGGCATCAAACCCTTATATAACCTACGCATGGTTCAGCAAAACGAATAATCAAGCTCATCTACCAACCACAAATCCTGCGACCAGTCAGATTGTGGGCAAGAATGTCTCGACCCGTTTCAGCCGAAATCCGGTCTTCCTGCCCAATCAAGATTGGACGCCAAGCAGCGCAATCAGCGTGACCAATCTTTCCGCAACCTTGCAACAGGATCATCAGTCCGAGCAGCGTCAGTATCCGCATGCGATCTCTCCACAGCCTGCTCATGGGCCTCTTCTACCTGCCTAGCCTCAGCAGCCTTGGTCCCTGACCTACGACCAGCAAAGAAGATCGTGGCAATGGCGGTTAAGGCCGCAGCGATACCAGCCAAGATGGCAGAAATTTTAGTGCTGATGTTGAACATCAATCACCAGCAGCTTTCTTGCCCTGAACCCGAGACAAGATGCTCCAAGCAATACCAGCCAAAGCCACCAAGCCAAGGATGATGGCTATCGTTGTGCCTTCCTTAATCCACCCGGTAGCCAAGTTCACTTGGTCGGAGTTCTCAATCAGACCAACACCAATGCTGGCAACGGTGCCGGTAGCGGCAACAACATTGCCCTTGATAACCCCAGACTTGCTGAGAGGAGCCACAGCGTTGGGGAGAGGGACATTGGCAGGCCAGCGGATAGAAGTCATCCGTTCAGGGTCATACGGGGCAACACTAACGCGGTTGTTTTGATTCCCGCCAAGGATCAGCCATTTCCCGTCTCGCTGCCCCATATAAAAGCCTACATGGCCCCCGCCAGCGCGGGTGAAGGTTACGATGGCTCCAAGCACAGGCTTATCAAGGAACACACCCCAATTCTCATAAGAACGGGCAGCAGCACTTCCAGTGCCCCTTAGACCAGCCTCAGCAAGGCACCACCCAACAAAACTAGCGCACCAGGGAGTTTCATCATCCTTAGCCTTCAGGCCAGTGACAGAATGATAGGTGACAATTCTGGGATTGTGCTTGCCGCCAGAAAGCTCAGACTGGCCTTGCTCAGCAAGGGCAATTTGAATCCATGAAGGGTTCATGTGCTATCTCCTTGCTACAACCTAACATGCTTAGGCGAATATCAACCAAACAATTTACGGACGTTTCCGGTCATTGATGCGTTGAACAATCTGCCAAGCAGGCGGCCTCACCGGGGCGACCGAGTTACAGCTGATTCAACCCGCCGGAGAAGTTCAGTCTGGGCGGTGATACGTTCTTCAATACGGGCAATGGACTCAGCAATACGCCGAGATTCACGCTCCATATTCTCATCCTTCTTGACCAACTCCGCGATAGCGCGGTCATGTTGATCAACCTGCTTGGATAGAGAGGCTGCCCACCAAACCACCCCGATAGTCTGGATGATGATGGTTCCAATAAAGACAATAGGAACCTGCCTAGACAGATGCCAAGGTTCACGGTCAGCCATCAATAGACCTCTTAGCAATTCCAAGCCCGAAGCGACTTATTGATGCGTGAGTTTGGATCATTCGCCGTTTTGGATGAAGTTAACTTTTTCTTCATGCCGGTCATCCTACTACAGAATGACTTGCGACGGGCTGCATCTTTGTCGGTCTTCGGATTTGGGGCGGGAGGCTTCAGGTTCATACCTTGAGCCTTAGCCGAAGCTCTTCCGACCTTATTAAGGCCGCCCTCTGGATTTTTACCTTCTTTGCGGGACCAAGCAGGGGTCTTCATAGACCATCCTCCATCGGAGATGGGATGGCAAAGACCCCCATAGCTTCAAGAGAAGCAGGAGCATCATCACCAGCCACCAGTGTCAAGGCGTTAGGAGATGCTTGAGGTACAGGCTCATCACCACCCAGCCATAGCACCATGGATTCCTGCGCTAAGGTGGCAGCATCCATGTCGATGACCTCATCCACATCCCAGGCCGGGCGAACCAAAGGCTCTTGAGCTTTGGCTATCCAAGCGTCAGAGGCCTCCCAAGATGCGGCGCTGTATATGCTGCCATCCTGATCCTGCCATCCGCATGGGGTACGGAATGTCTCGCCATCTGCGGTGCTGTAAGCCAAGCACATGGCAAGCTGGTTGGCTTCATAGATAAGGTCTTCGGGGCAGGCTGCGGTGAGGCGTGTCATCAATACGCTCCTGTCTTGCCGTTGACCCACGTCTCGGTGCTAGTGATTGTCGCGGCGTCGAGGTTCGTGGCGCTGAAGCGGGTGATAAGGCTGTAGATGTTGCCGCTGAAAGGTATCGACGTGCCAGCACGACGCCCGATGTAGAGAGGGTAGGCAAGGAAGTTGCCCGTGCCTTGGTCCCCCGTAGCCTGCGCGACTTGTGTTGCATTGACACGAAGCGTTGCACGGTCGCCACTAATGTCACCCAGCGCACCCAAGACATTTGTTATCGGCGCGACGTAGCCTGTGGCGTCGGCGTCCTGCTGTATTGTGCCCTTGCTTCTGAACCCGTAGTTGGGAACGCCTCCACCAGAACGCGCCCCCATCAAAAAGAATGTTCCATTGTTGGTATCTACGCTGGCGCTGTATTCAACAATCATACCTTGCGTAGCGTCGGTCAACTTCCGTACCCCAGCAAACACCTGAGCCTTGTCAACGCTGCCCGGCGTAATCGTGCCGGTCAGCATGAAGTCATCCACGCCATCAAAGCCCAGGTAAGACAGGCTTTGCACACCCGCCTCGGTCACATTCCATTGCGTGGTTACGCGCTGGTAGGCTGTGGCGGTGGAGCCGAGTTCATACTGTGGGTGCCAGAAAAATACGTTTTTATCAGCGGCGCCTGTGTAGCTTGCATAAGAAGTTGCGCTTTCTGCTGGACCAAAGGAACCTTCAATAGAGCCTGCACCAGATGTTGTTTGAACGGCTATCCTGTAGCGAAACCATCCATTACCAAGATTGTCGGATGCGTAAGTGTATGAAAGTGTCCCAGCTTCGGTCCCTGTTCTAAGACCTGTAGATAGGTCAATAATCACGTCCCGAAAGACTATCCCACCTCCAAATGCTCCGGTGTTTGAAAATAAGCCAAACCAACCATACTGTCGCGTCCCTGCTTTTGCGTAGAACGAAAATACCGTTGCGTTACCAGCAGAAAAACCAGCAATTCCTTGTCTAATATTATGAAACGTAAATGCGGCAGCAGTCTCATTAATCCTACAAGCGGTATTACTGCCATCAGGCGCTGTTGTGTCGGTCGTATTCAGCGTAACAGTAGTGTTAAACTTACCCCAAATCGCATTACTAAAATCCTCACTCCACAACAGCAAATTCCGCCGCCCCGTCGCAGGAACAATCCCATAGGTCGGACGTGATGCGGTTGTTGCTTGCGTGGCGTGGTTGCCGAGCCATGCGGCGGGGAGAGGGCCAGCGTCAATGCGTTGGTAGGTGGTTGCAACGGAGCCGGTTTCGAGTTGGGCTCCCCAGACTTCGATTTCCCCGACGCCACCAGCCGCCTCGTTGGCAATGCTTATATTTGACGCGCTTGACGCCGTGGCGGTCCATTCAAACCGCTGCCAAGAAGCAGTCGGGATAAAATCGCTACTGTAAAGATTGGCAATGCCATTGCTGTTCGCCAGCTTAAACCGAAACTTCTTTGCTGTTGTTGAGCGAAAAAAACAGGATAACGTCACTGTGCCATTTGGCGGGGTGTTTGATTGGAAGATTTCAGATGTGGCGCCGCTGCCGAATGTGATCTTGCTTGCGGTATTTGTGTTGTCTGGGGCATTAGTTGTGGTTGAGGCAATCACAGCTCCGCCAAACGATTGCCACTGACCAGCAGCGGTGAAGTTGTGCATGGACTGCGTATACAGCAGCAAATTCCGCTTTGGCCCACCAAAGCTCTGCACACGGCTCTTATCCAGCATCAACGCCACAACCTGCCCAGGCGTCGTGACAGGCGTGGTGCCAGCCGTGTCTTGGAATAGCGTCGTCAGGTCGGACGGATCATACCAAGCGCCGACTTCACCAGCAGCAAAGAGGGAGGCCGGGGAGAAACTGACACCGCCAGCCCCAACCCTGCGAGGAAACCCAAACCCAAAGCCAAACGTCATTAGAAGATCGCCAGCAGATTCGTGTTGGGGGTCGCTACAGTCGTGCCGGTACTCCAGACACGCCGCACCTGGACAGGAATAACCTGCCCAGCTTGCAGACCGACGAATGTGACGGTCGTGCCGTAAGCGGTGTTCACCCGAACATTACCGGCTGCCCCCACATAGATGATGGAGATTTGCGGCAAATCCACGGTGTCACTGACCGTCACGGTGCCAGCGTTCCCCGGATACATGGGGAACGTGGGCGAGTAATTCGTCTTGGTCATGTAAGACCCCTATCAGGCAGAAGCAGGGTTCTGAGCGCCATTCGGAGCGCGCTGCACATACTGAACCGTCAAAATGAACCGACCAGCCGTAAGGGTCGCAGTGCCAACCACATTACGGATAAAGATGGTCGTGTCATCCGTGGTGGAGGTCTGCCACGCAAGCTGCGTCGCAGCAGTAGCGGTGCCACGGAAACGGCCACCAGCGGTCGTAGCAACAGCGGCCATAAGCTGCGCGCCACCAGTCGCATTGCCAACCGAGATGGTCGTCGTCCCGGCTGTCGCCGCGACAACCTGATCCACAACAATGTCCACAATCTGCGAACCCTGCGGGATACGGAAGGCCGTAACATCAACGTTGCCGGTAGCAGTGCCGGTCAGGTCGCCAGAGTCATAGGACTGCGCCAGAACAACAAGGCCAGTGTTGCGAGCAGCACCTTCGCGGGTAGGACCAACGCGAAGCGGGCCAGAGACGCTAGAGAAAGCCATGGGAATACCTGCACGATACAAGCCCTACTGTCTTCGTGCGCGTCTGCCGGGACAGTCAGTAGGGCCGGGTTAACCCGGAATGGGCGTAATATGCCTCTCAATGTGGGTGAGGATCAAGAGGTTTCATTGCCATCTTCAATATCGTCATAGCCTTTATACACGCGAGGGCGGCTTTGATTCTCTTTGCTAGGGAGAACCCGCATATTCCAAGGGACATGAAGGCCGCAAACAATTTTCCCCCTCAATGGGACGATATGGTCAACATCATGAGGGATTCCGGTTTCCTCTGAAACCCTACGGGCTTCGGCATACTTAGCATTCATTTCACCCCACTGAGCATCAGAAAGCCAATTGGGTGTCGCTTGCTTAAGGTTAAACTTACGGGCCAAAGTATGAGCACGAACTTTAGCAATGTTGTTGTCTCTGTACTTCTTCTTTGCTTTTCTGGTTTGTTCTTTAGGCTGCCTCTTTGCCTGCTCAATATATTTCTCTTTGTTCTGCTGGTAGTGGAGGCGACGGTATTCCTTGCGACCCTCCTCACCGGAAAACTTTGGCGAGGCATTACCGGCCATAGGATCACCATGGCGATACCAGCGCATATAGTGGGAGCGGCAATATCCACCTTGGAGGTATTCGTTTTCACAGCCTTCAACCGTGCAGGTCAAAGGTTTTTCCTGCTTCTGAGGCTCGTGATTGGGGTCGCCATGAAAGCGCCAACGCTGGTAATGCGTTGAACACCAACCTTTAGCCATAACCTTTTTGTCGCAGCCCTCGATGGTGCAAACCTTGGGTCTGACAGGCTTTGGCTGCTTCTGAACAGGCTCAGGCTTAGGGGCCTTGATTGGTGCGGGCCTACTTTCCTTCAGGCGAAGCTCACGATCACGGGCGCGGTTTTTGTAGTCCTGAGAGTTCTCAAGGTAATGGATGTGGCCAAGAATCTTCTTGGCTGCGGGGCAGAAATCTTTTCCGCAATGGTTTGCATTTGTACGGCGGACAGTTTTTAACGGGTCTCCGTGCCGTTTCCAGCGAAGGAAGTGTGCGTTGCAATAGCCACGCTTAGATACAGGCTTGCCGCAACCTTCAATGCTGCATACTTTGAGTTCAGCCATTTCGATCCTCTTTCACAGGCTCAATGGTTAGAGGCTCGGCTGGTGTTGGTAGCACCTCCGGGCCTCGCCTATTTAAGGGTCTTTGTTTTCAAATGCAACCACAAATGCAAACAGGGGAGCCGAAGCCCCCCTGCTCATTAACAGCCCTAAAAGGCTGCTTAGTTCGAACCCGGCGAACCCCAGATACCAAGGGGGTCAGAAACGCCAAAGCTATACCTTTCGCGTGCCTTATAACGAGAGTTGCCCGTGTCCATGTCCGAATCCATCTTCGTAGCAAGCGGGCTACGAATGAAGTGCTTGAGGCCGTTCGGGACGTCGGTGATCAAGAACCAACCGTTCGGATCAGTCAAGAAATGGTTGACCCGATACCCTTCCGGAATCGAACCATTGCTCTTGATCGCATTGATGTCGTTGTCCGTGGTGCTGGTGCGGAGTTCCGTTTCCAGCAGGCGCGTGGCAACAAACATCAGCGCGGGCGGCACGATCAGCTTGCGCGGGCGAGCCGCAATCAGCAGACCACGTTCATCCGTCCAGGCCGCGATCTGAATGACAGCAGCCTCAAGGCTCGTCTCATTCAGGTCCGTGCCAACCGTGGGGCGGTTAGCATTGGTCGCACCAGAAACCAGCGGATGCTGCGCGTTGAACAGCGTGACGCCATCACCCGAGTTATAGGTGGTGAAGCCATTGTTCAGCGGAGCAGCAGCCTTGATTTCCTTCGTATACGCCATCGAGCGCGCAAGCGCCTTGGTGTAACGAGCCGAGAGGCTATCATAGAGGTTGTCCTCCATAGCCTCTTCGGTGATCGAGAAGCCGTAAGCAATCGTCTCGTGCGTATAACGCGCGGTCCAGGCTTCCTGGCCGTTGTCATACGCAATCGCCTGACCCTCGTTCTTGACGGGGGCAGCGGCGAAGCCCGACAGCTTCACTTCCTCTTCAAAGGAACGCTCCGAGGTTTCGACCTCGTAGATTTCCTTATGCTCCTCAGCGTACCGCTTGTATTCCAGACCGAACAGGGCGTTCAGGCCGGGCAGCAGTTCCTTGAGAAGTTGTGCGCGACTAATAGCCATGTGTCACAGCCTCCTTTAGGTCGCAGCCGTACCAGCCGAGCCGGTGTTACCCGTCCGGTGGAAGTGCGTGTTGATACGAACGATGACATCCGTGAAGGCGTCACCAATGGTGCTGGTCGGGCCATCCACGAAACCCACGATGCGAACCGGCAGCGTGTTGGTCGTGGCGACACTGGAAGCCTGGAGGCCGACACCGGAGATACGGTTAGCCACGCTGCTGCCAGCAACAGTCTGAATCAGGGCCGCATTCGTGCCCAGAGCAGTCTGCCCCAGCGAACCATCCGCCTGCACCGTGAACAGAGCATCCGGGTCGTCAATGACGTAAGCCTGGATGTCCGAAGCAACCGTGCTGGCCGGGTAGTTCTGACGGAACACGCGACCAAAGGTCGGGTCCGTATAGGTGCAACCAACGAACACACCAACAAAACCAAAACCACCACCCGTGGAGGTGACAGTCGTGGCCGTGGTCGTGGCATTGAATCGCGCCAGCGTGCCACGGGTCGAGCCCGTATTCACGATGATGACGGGATCACCATACTGAATCGTCACAGCATAACCGGACGGAATCGCATACATGCGAGTCGAACCGGCAAAGCCTTGACCACCCAACAGGTTACGGGGCTGAAGCCCGTAAGGGGAAGAGGTCGAAGCCACTTTCCGCTACCTTTCAATAGGGGTTGATTGAACGAACCTCAGAATTAGCTCCGGGGTCCGCGACCGAACGTGGTCCGAGACTGCCGCTCCGGACGGAGCATAGGCATACGCGGATCACTCTCACGCATCAGATTATTGTCCACACTATCCATCTGCTGCTGCGCCATGCCCGAGTAGTAGTTCGCCCGTTGCTTGACGACCTCCTCCGGGATTTTGCAAAGCACCAAACCACCAACCTCGATATTGCCTTTGAAGCGGCTATTCTGGTCGGCTTCCAGCATCAGCTCAGGATGATCTTCTGCACGAACAGGCACATAGCCTTCGCGAAGCTGCTTGCTGACATTGGTGTTGTCCGCAACATTCATCATGCTGGTGCGGACCCAACGATAGACATAACCCGGCTCAGGCTTCGGGTCAGGAAGGATCGAAGGGGGACGCCAAGAAGTCGGACGAGCCTGACGCTCGCGGCTTTCAAGGTCGCGCGGGGTGCGGTCAGCCATGACCGTAATCCTTCATATACTGAGCCACATATTGCTCGGGTGTGAGGCCAAGACGGCGCGCAAGGGAAACTTGCGAGGGGGTCAGACGCACTGTGCGATTGGTCTTTGCACTGCGGGTAGCAGGCGCAACCACCGATGCAACCTTAGCCGTCGCGTCAACTTCCGGCTCGGGTTTCTGGAAGTACTCAGGAAACCGACGCTGAACGCGGCGATTGATTTCCTCAAAGTACTTTTCGCTACGCGGGTCCACCTTCTGCTCACGAATCAGCATATCGCTGATTGCGTAGGCGTAACCCGTCATCTCCTTTTCAATCTCACCCTGCCCATCGAACCAGGGATTCTGGTTTGCCCACTCGACGGCCTTGGGATCAGGCTGCGGGCGGGGAGGGGGAACCTCAATCTGAGGCGGCTGCGCTACCGGCTGATAGTTGGCGTACCGCTCATGCTCATTCACAAGCCGCTGAAGCGTCTCTTGATAGTCCAGGAACTTCTCAGTGTCCCCAGCTTCAAAAGCCTCCTTCATGGCTCGCTTGGTCGCAACGATGCTAGTCTCAGCACGTTGCTTGGCTTGATCGGCAGCAAACTTCTCAGTATGCCCCGCCAGTTCACGGAACTTCTTGTTCTCTTCTACAAGGCGCTGAGCCAAGGCAATAGCCTCGTCACGCTCCTTGGCAGCAAGCTCCTTAGCCCGACGCTCAGCATTGCTCTTGAAGGAAAGCTCCTTCAGGCGCTGCTTCCAGGAATCCTTGTAGTTGACGATCTCATCGTCCTTGACGGTGATGTCGTCATCGCTGTCAGTTTTCTCAGGCGCGACAAACTTACCCCGGTCAGCTTCCGGAGTGTCATCAACAACCTCGATAACGATTTCGTTATCGGTGTCGTTATCGTCCTGCATATCAGAACGGTCGTTCATGCGCGCTGAATCCCACGCGGGTCTTCAACAACAGCCTCTACCGTATCGTCATTGATGATACGGAACTCCCGACCATGAATCTTGATACGGGTGCCGCTGTAAGCACGGAACAAAACCCAATCTCCTTCCTTGCACCAAGGACCGTCAGGAAACTTTGACTCATCCTTGTAAGCAAGCGAACCCATTTTTAAAACGAACCCAACAACAGTTGCAAGGGTTTCCTTTTCACGCACCTGTTCAGGCAAGTAGATACCGGATTCAGTCTTCTCTTCCATCTCTGGAAGAGCAATTAGCATCTTATACCCCGAAGGTTCGGGCAGTTGCTTTGCACCCCGGATTTCACCTTCCGGCATCTTAATATCGACGTTAAGCATGCTAGTCCTTTGCGCGCATTGTTTGGGTCATGCGATACCCTGCACCCACAATTGGGTGATTAGTCTTGCTCTGTAATACGTTCCATTACATCAAGCAATTCTCTTTCGGCTTTAGCCAACCCTTCAATCACACCGACATGAAACCGATAGTCGGGCCAGTCAGATGCCCCACCTGTAGCAATATGATCGGCATGGTGGTTCATAATTTCCCGAATCTTCTTTTGGATGAGTTCAAGAAAAGCCTGATCGGTAGCCATTAGCGACCCTTCATCATGTCAATGCCGGTGCGAATAGCATCCAGCTTAATTCGGGCCTTATCCATATCGCCCTTTTGGTCATTGGATTGCTTCTGAGCGGCTGCCTTGATACCGGCATTCACCCCGGCAATACGTTCCTGCGAGGCAATACGCTCAATCTCAATCTGCTGCTGCTGCTGGCGCAGGGTAATGTCGGCCTGATCCTTCGCCATCTTGCGCTGGATTTCAGCCTGCTTGTTCTGGGCATCCTGCATCTGGGCCTGAACAACAGGGTCTTGCATCTTTTGTTGGATTTCCTGCTGCTGAGCCTCTGCCTGATCCTTTTGGAGAAGCTTCTGGGCGGCATCAGCCACCAGCTTAGACAGGGAAACCTCCACATCTTCCGGCAGCGGCGAATCAGGCGGGGGCAGTTCCACACCCAACTGTTCTTCAATCTGACGCCGATACTGGAAGCCAAGATGTTCAGCGATATGGGCAGTAGCTGCCGCCTGAATCATGCTGGCCTGCGGAGACTGACCAACCATAGCCAGAATCTTTGGGTCCTGCATCGCGGCCATATGGACTTTGATGTGAGCTTCGTGGTCCTGATACAGAAACGCCTTGACCGGCTTACCGGACAAGATCGCCATGTTTTCGGACACGGGGTCCATCGGCTTCTTATCATTCTGGTCAGGAATGATCTTCATGGGGTCTTGGATACCCAGAACCCCAAGCATCTGCCGATGAAGCTCAGGCAGATCATACATTTGCGGAGCTTGCTGCGCCAACTGAAGGGCTGCCTGATACTGAACCACACGCTGAGAAAGGGAGGCAGCGTTCGGGTCCGTGACGGGGATAACATCAATCTTCCCGTCATAATCCTCGGTACGGGTAGCCCCCATATCGGTTTCGTATTCGTAGTCGCCCTTCATGTGGGTTTCAATGATATCCACAAGCAGGTCCAGTTCCTGCTTCATGGACGCATGAAGGCGAGCCTGCACGGCACTCATCACCTTCATGGCCCGTTCCATCAGGGCCAGAGTGGTGCCTACCGGGGCGTTCTGATTGGCGTCACCAATCTGAAGATCAGCAATAGACGCAAACCGGCGACCTTCCTCAACAAGATTCCCAAGAAGTTGGGCAAGAACCTGAGAAGGCTCCTTGTATGGCAGGAAGGTGATGGCGTCTTTGATGGCTCCGGACGGCACATCCACATCCCGGAACTCACCCGGCATCAGGGGACTGCTATCACCCTTAATACGAAGACCACGAGCCTTCAGACCGGCCGGAAGGTTAGCCAGCGTTCCTGCATCCACAAGCTGCCGAAGGATTGACGTGGCAGACTTGGCAATGCCGCCGACAAGGTGAATCAGGCCGAAGGGATAGAAACCAAAACCAGGGATATACCCATACTGAACAAAATGCTGACGCTTCAGTTTAAGCGGATCATCCTGCCTCCAATTGCGATAGATAGACAGGACAGTGCCGGTGCTGCGTTCAACGGTGACAACGTAAGGCAGGGCAATGCCGGTAGGTTCCCCATCCCGGCCAATGTCCTCAAAGCCCTCAAGGTCCAGATCAACATGAACCTCAAGGAGGACATGACGATCATCTTCTTCAATCTGCTCCTCACCAGAGAGCTTATCCTTGGTGCGCTGGATTTCATTGCGATCAGGAACTGGGGTGGTCAGATCAACATCCCGGTAGAAGCCAATTACCTGAAGCTTCCGAATCTCATTCGGGTGCTTCCGCATGATGTGCGTGTAGCGATTGGCAGTTTGAAGATCAGAGGCCCCGTAAGGTGCAACGAAGTCTTCAGCGGGGATATAGATAGAAGCAGGACGGCCAAGGGTCGGATCGTAGTAGACCTTCTTGAAGGCTGCCCCAGCAAGTGGGAGAGCAAACAGCATGCGCTCATGCTCACCCCGGTATTCTGACATCTTCTCGGTCAGGATGTAGTTCAGGTCGTTCTTGACGCGCTGAGCCTGCCGTTCCCGCTCAGGAGTAACACGGCCAATGATCTTGGTCTTGACCGGGCCAGCAGCAGGGAACGTCTCCATGATGGCTTGAGACTGAAAGCGAACCGCTGCCTCAGACAGAATCGGATGGAACACACCACAAGCCCCAGGCCAGGGTGTAGAACGATCTTCGATCTTCAAGCCAAGAAGGTCCAGGCCCTTCTTATAGGTCTGCTCCCAATCCTCACGGGACCGGCTGTCATTTTCAAAGTCGTCAATCAGTTCCCGGCCAATGGAGCCAAGGACACTCTCATCAATGTGTTCGGCCAGATTAGCATGAAAGCCGGGAGCAATCTGCTCAGACAGTTCCGGGCCAAGGATTACCAGAGCGCCGCCGTCTTCGGTTTCAATGGATACAGCATCCGGGTTGATAATCTCAATCTCAACACCGTCTTCGGCAGGGTTGCCGACAGCATTCAAAGCTTTATCAATAGCCACGGTTATGCCCTCTCAAATGCTGCCCCATCAGTAATACTCGGCGCGGCGCGGAACATCAGCTTCATCATCATAGTCAGATGGCAGCCGAATAAAACCACCCTGCCGGTATCTCATAAGAGCCATAATTACTGTGTCAACATAGTCATCATGGGCACCATTTGGAAATGAAGCACACTCTTCAATCACCTCATCTGCCCATCTGGTTTCAGGTGCCCACACTATCCCAGAGGCAAACATATCGCTAACGCTATTTGCGCGCATGATCTTGTCGCCTGAAGCCCTGGTCGGGGTGAATTCAGAAACCGGAATACCAAGCTGCCTCAGTTCATGGATCAAGGGCAGGCCGGAAGCCTTACCTTCAATCATGAGGGTGTCAGGCTCCCACTCCTTATACATCTCCATGGCCCGCTGCTTCAGTTCTGGAAACTCAAGCCGGTCTTTCCAGGCATCCAGCAGGATAAGGTTCTGGGTTTCCATGCCATTATCATCCGGATGGGAGAAGATGCCCCAGACCGTGAAGGCGGTGTAGTCGGAACGGTTGTTCTTTGTGAAGGCGGTATCTGCCGACACAATGATATATTCACATCCAGGGGGCCTACTGGAATCCCAACGCTTCCACCAGTCTCTCTTGAGGATGGCACCTTCCGCGTTGGTGGGGCTTTGCTGATACTGAGCATTCCATTTATGGGCTGGCAGTTCTGCCTTGAGGGCTTCAAGCGCCTCGATCTTCCAGAACTGAGGCCAAAGAGGGCTGCCCGAAGGAAGGATGGCAGGAAGCTCAATTACCTCCCATTCGGTATCTCCATCATTCCTTTCCATAGAAGACTTGATAAGTCTTCCGGTCAGGTCTCGCTGACCCCAGCGCGTTTGCACCAGGACAATTCTTGCCTCTGGCTGAAGTCGCTGACGTGGGCCTGAAGTATACCAGTCAAACACCTTATCGTAGATGCTTGGGTCGTGGGCAGCAAGGATTGCTTCCTGCTCGGTATGCGGATCGTCAATAATGAAAAGGTCTGCGCCTTTACCTGCGATGGCACCGCCAACACCTACAGCGAAATACTCTCCACCTTTGTTTGTGCTCCAACGGCCAGAAGCTTTGGAGTCCGCTTGAAGTTCAACGTCAGGGAAGATGGCAGCGAAGTCCTCGCTGTTGAGGAGGTTCCTGACGCGCCTGCCGAAGTTCACCGCCAACTCTGCGGTGTGGGTGGCTTGGATGATCTTCTTGTCAGGGAAGTTGCCCATGAACCATGCAGGAAGCAGATAAGAAGCAAACTCTGATTTTGTGTTGTGGGTCACAACCCATCCACGACCAGCCATGAACAAGCCATCTTCATTCGCAACTTCAAGGCAGCGTACCCTGCCACGCCGGTTAGTTTTGCGAACATCAATAGTGCGGGCGAAGTTACCCTGCATGTCGCGGCAGCGTTCAGCCTTTCGTGGCATACGGGCTGCCCGAGCAAACTTAAACATGATCCTATAGGCCGTCTTTACGGGCACGCCCTCGTAAAATCCCTGCCTCTCAGTAACCCTCGCTTTGATGCCAAGGGAGTGAATGAGGCAAAGCACTTGATCAATCAAAGACTTTGAACTCTGATTGAATGTAACCTTCCCCTCCTTTGTTACGTCTCCGTCGGTATCAATGAGGCCCTGAAGCAGCGCAATTCTCTGCTCAATGGAGGCAGAAAGGTATTGTTCTGGAATGTGTTTGTTCCTGATCAGACCGTTGTTCTTCAGATCAGTGATGAGCCCAAGGGCATTGAACTGCTGGAACTTTGGGTTGAAGGTGGTTTGATAGCCAGCCTTTTCGAACTGCCCCCGCATCCAGTCCATGTCTGCGTAAGAGCAACCAATTAATCCACTCCAAGAGTTTCCGTTGCCAAGCCAAACACCAAGGACGTATGGGTCAATTGGAAGTGTGGCTTCAAGATATTCGGCGGCATTGTAGGCTGGCAATGCAGGCATATTGCCGTTTATCCGCCACGAGCCAGTCTCTAGCTTCTCAAGGATTTCCTTTGTTGAGATGGTGATAAATGGCTTTCCGCTACCAAAGCGCAGCGTCCACAGGTGCTCCCCGTCACACTCAATCACCTGACCATCAGATGTGATGACTTCATACAAGTCTTCTTCATACTCATCAGACTTGCCAGTAACCAAGACAGGCTTGCCGTCAGGCGCAAACACATAATCACCAACCTGAACAGTTTCGACTGTTTTCCATCCACTGATGGTTGCAATTGGAGTCTGCACATTTAAACGGTGACGTGGGGGCATGTTGATGATTAGCCTTTTTGATTTGCCAAACACAACACGCTCAAATGCCTCAGCCATAATCTCATGGTGCCGACCATGAATGAAGCCCGGCCAAGTTTCCTTAACGAACCCAAGGAAACTAGTACGGGCATTCTCCCGAGCCTTCGCCTGCTCAAGCCTCTCCACAAGTTTCAGCAACTCTACCTGCTCAGGCTCCGAGAGATGCTTGATCTTAGACAGAACCTCAGCGAGGTTCAGTTCATTCAGTTTCATTCTGCCCTCAAGACAAAAAAAGACCCTCGTTGCCGAGGGCCAAGTTTACACACGGGAGAACAAAACGCCATTGAGAGCATGTCATCAAAGGCAGAGTTATATCACCACAAGCCATGCCAGCAGTCAACAGCATCAAGAGGCTGCCCCAACCAACACAATTGATCTGGCCCTGCAAGGCAGCATCTCCAAATGCCCCCTCTCAACCAAAGCATCAATCACCCTCTTAACCCCAGACCTAGAGCTAATCCCCACCGCATCAGCAATCTCCTGATACGAGGGAGAATACCCCTTATCTGCTCGGTAAGACTGAATGAATGACAACACCCGAGCCTGCCTCTTGGTTGTTCCGAAGCTCCTTTGCTTATTGCTACTCATAACATCACCGACCCGGTTTAGTGTTGTTGATATACACGCACTCATTGCAAACCTTACCACCATTCTTACTAGGATTTGCTTTGGCCCTAACAAATGGAATGAACGGCAGCCATTCTGCTCCCTGTTCCTCACAAACGATGACCTGCCCCTTAAGCGACAAGCACCACTGCCCCAACGTAGTATAATCTATCTCATTCATCTTGTAGTGAACACCTGCCCTCTGATACGGCGGGTCAATAAACCAAGTGCATTCCTGTGATGATGGAGCCTGCGTGTAATCCCCCTCTATCAGCTTCCAGTGCTTAATGTGCGGCACCTGTTCGGCAATACGCTGGCGTATCTCTGATCCCCAAAAAGATTTAGGGTTTATCCCAGAACGCATCCAAGCTCCTGGTGTATTTGCAGGAGCAACCGTGCCTTTGTTCAACCAAAACCCAATTAGTGCCTTTGCACCATCAGGAATATCCATGTGGCGCAACCCATCACTGTGTATTTCTAGTGGAAGGTTGTATATGTCGTTCTTGTTTGCATTTATTAGATATTTCCATACAGAACTAACAACCTTGTCTTTTTCAACAAGAATGATATTCTTACTTTGGTGCCTAATTGCATACCCAGCAGAACCTGCGAATGGCTCAACCACAACATCATAGATTGGAGATTGGTATTGCTTTGCAATTCTCCATTTACCGCCGTAGTAGGAGAAGAAAGGTTTCATTTGCATTATTGTTTTTCAGCCTTCATCGCCACTTTAACCATCAACCCCATATTCCCATTCTCAAGCCGCTTCTGCGTCATCAAGATGCTGCCCTGGCGAAACAGCCTCCGAGCATCAGCAATAGAAATCACAGCCTTGGGATTCTCAATCCACTGATTGCCACCACGAGCCCTGTCACCCATCCATACAGACTCAGCAATCAAAGACCACTGTTCAGGCAGATTCATAGCCACATCCTAGTTATTTTGGAACATGAAGCATACTAGGTGTGTATCTTCCTCACAAGCAAGCCCCAATAGAGCAAATACAACCTAGAGTTGTATGACTGAAGCCGAAGTGCCCCAAAACACCGGGTTTATACCAACCTACGGTTGTAAATGAGGTGGATATACCGGGTTTAGGGAGCCTCAAAATGAGAAGGGGGTGGGTTCCGAGGGAGAAAAC
>JACCDX010920708.1_pt1 | contig 39741 bp, 24 predicted proteins | sample 7449681 | NCBI WGS metagenome assembly JACCDX01 (sample SAMN15323450, study PRJNA562643) | freshwater metagenome | isolation source: river surface water | place: USA:Blue River Watershed | collected 2017-08-18
CGCCTCCCGCCTTCCGCCTTTCCCACTTTCCCGCTTTTCAAACGTTTCATCTTTTCCGCCCCCATGCTCTCCCGCCGCTCCTTCCTCCGCCACTCCGCCCTCGCCGCCGGCGCCACCCTCGCCGCCACCTCCGCCTTCCGTCCGTCCGCCCACGCCCAGCCCGCGGGTGCCAACTCCGACGTCCGCCTCGGCGTCATCGGCCTCGGCCGCAAAGGCATCCCGCATCTCAAGAACCTCCTCAAGATGCCGGGCGTCCGCATCGCCGCCCTCTGCGACGTCGATCCCGAGCACCTCGAGCAGGGCGCGAAACTCATCCCGGCCGACCGTCCCGCCCCGTTCAAGACCACCGACGCCCGCGCGCTCCTCGACCGCAAGGATGTCGATGCCGTCATGATCGTCGTCAGCAACCACTGGCACGCCCTCCTCACCGTCTGGGCCTGCCAGGCCGGCAAGGATGTCTACGTCGAGAAGCCCATGTCCCGCACCGTCTGGGAGGGCCGCAAGATGGTCGAAGCCGCCGCGAAGTATAACCGCATCGTCCAGGTCGGCACCCACTACCGCTCCGAGACCGGCCTCGCCGACGCCATCCAGTATCTCCACAGCGGCCAGCTCGGCAAAATCCACCACATCCGCGCCGTCGTCTACAATCTCCGCCCGTCCATCGGCCGCCGCCACGCGTGGTATCCGGAAAACCTGGACTACGACCGCTTCTGCGGCCCCGCCCCCGTCTCCCCGCTCGAGCGCAACCAGCTCCACTACGACTGGCACTGGTCGTGGGACACCGGCAACGGCGAGCTCGGCAACAACGGCGTCCACGTCCTCGACATCGCCCTCCGCATCGCGAAACACGCCGGCTCCCCGCGCCGCATCCTCAGCTTCGGCGGCCGCTACGGCATCGACGACTCCGCGCAGACGCCCAACACCCACGTCGCCGTCTACGACTACCCGTCGATCCCGCTCATCTTCGAACACCGGGCCCTTCCCGCCAAACCGGGCGTCAACTACATGGACCAGCACGCCGGCCTCCGCGGCGTCGGCTTCGCCGCCTATTGCGAGGGCGGCTACGTCTCCGGTCTCGTCGGCGCCACCGCCTTCGATCCCGCGGGCAAGGTCATCAAGAAATTCCCCGGCGACGGCGGCGCGGGCCACGTGCCCAACTTCTTCGCCGCCGTCCGCTCGCGCCGGAAACAGGACCTCGCCGCCCCCGTCGAGACCGGCCACCTCAGCGCCGCCGTCTGCCACTACGGCAACATCGCCTACCGCGTCGGCGCCCCCGCGCCCGCCGCGAAAATCGACGACGTCCTCGGCGCCTTCCCCGCCGCCGGCGCCATCCACAAGGAGCTGCAGACGCACCTCGGCGTGCACGGCATCGATCTCGCGAAGAATCCCTTCCGCCTCGGCCCGTGGCTCAATCTCGACGCCATCGGCGACAGCATCGTCAAAGCCGAGGGCGCCGACGAACCCGCCCTCGACCGCGCGCGCTGGCTCCTCCGCGAAACCCAGCGCCGCCCCTACGCCATCCCCGAGACCGTCTGATTCACTCACCCCCAAGGCCGCCCACCCGGGCGGCTTTTTGTTTTTCAACCCGCGCTGCACTTACCGTCATGTCCGCGCCAACCGCCTTCCGTATTCTCCTGCTCACCGCGGTCGCCGCGGTTTTCGCGCCGCAACTCGCCGCCGCGGACCCGCCCGCACCGCCCCCGCTCCGCATCCTCGAACCCAACTACCCACGCGCGTTCTTCTTCCGCGCCGCCGAGAGCCAGGCCGCCAATCCCCGCATTTCCTACGAGGCGTGGGCCCGCGACTTCAGCCGGCTGATGGGCATCATGGGCAAGGCCCTCGACGAGGAGGTCCTCGGCCGCGAAGAGCGCAACCCGGAGTTCTTCACCCGCTTCAAGCGTGCCCACCCCGACCAGGTCGTCCTCCTCCACTTCAACGGCAATGCCCGCGATCCCCGCTACCACACCGGTCACTACTTCGCCGGCCACTGGATCTACCGCGCCGCCACCGAGATCCTCGCCGATATTCCCGCCGAATCCGGCGAGACCACGATCCGCGTGCGCGATGCCTCCGATTTCAAGGTCGGCACCGGGCGCTACCGGAACGCCAACGACGACCTCGCCCTTTTCGCCGTCACGCCCGACGGCCGCCACGACTGGAACCAATGCGAACAGGTCCAGCTCCTCGCCGTCGACCGCGCCGCCAACACCCTCCGCATCCGTCGCGGCTGCTACGGCACGCGCCCGCTCGCGTTCAAAGCGGGCGCCGCCCGCGCCGCCGCCCACCAGACCGAGGGCCCGTGGGGGAAGACGAACCATCTGATGTGGTATTACAATTTCGCCACGCACTGTCCGCGCGACGCTGCCGGCCGCACCGCCGCCGATCTGCTCGTCGCCGACCTCGCGGCCTGGTTCGGCCCCGGCGGGAAACTCGCCGCCTTCGACGGGCTGGAATTCGACGTCATGTTCAACGAAACCCGCGGCGACACCGATGGCGACGGCCGCGTCGACGACGGCGTGATCGACGGCGTCAACCGCTACGGCATCGGGGTCGTGGAGTTTGCCCGCCAGCTCCGCGCCCGTCTCGGGCCCCGACGCATCATCCAGGGCGACGGCGCCCTCGGCCCCGGCGGCCAGCGCTCGCAGCGCGCCTTCGGCATCCTCAACGGCATTGAGAGCGAGGGCTTCCCCAATCTGCACGACTGGGCCTTCGATGACTGGTCCGGCGGCCTAAATCGCCACGCCTTCTGGGCCGCCCACGCCCACGCGCCCGCGTTCAGCTACATCAACCACAAGTGGAACGAGAATGTCCCGGGCCAGCCCGGCGAACACCGTAACCCCGACGTGCCGTTCTCGCGCCACCGGCTCGCCCTCGCCGGCGCCCAGTTTACCGACGCGGCCGTCGCGTTCGCGTTCACCCCTGCGCGCGATCCCGGCGGGCTCACCGGCATCTGGGACGAGCTCCGGGGCGGCAAGCTCGGCCGTGCCGGCTGGCTTGGCCGACCCGAGGCGCCCGTCGTGCACCTCGCCACCGCCGCGCCCGACCTGCTCGCCGGTTCCGGTTCCGGCACCGCTCTCGCCCGCCGCCTCGCCGGCGCCGTGCGCCACGAAGTCACGCCCGCCGGTATCCGGATCAGCCCTACTTTACCCCGCGCCGACCGCGTGGTCTTCAGCGTCAGCGGGATCCCCACCGACGGCCCCGATCTGGTGCTGCAACTTGAGCTCGCCGCCGACCCGCGCCACGCGCACCCACCGGAAATGGCACGCTTCGTCTCGGTCGAACTCTCCGGCGGCGCCCGCAGCCTTCTCGGCAGTCCGCCGGACTCCACCGGCTTGGGCCGCCGCGGGCGCAGCGAGGAGCCGCTCGCCGGCGACACGGGCGCCCGCGTCCAGTGGCAGCCGCGCACCACCATCGGCGGCCGCACCTTGGCCGGCTACTCGATCCACCCGCCCTACACCGCCGGCAAGGGCTACGTCTTCTGGACCCGTGACGTCGATGTCCCCGCCGCTGCCGAGCTGCGGTTCGAGCTCGCCCTCAGCGACCGCGCCCCCGGCCGCTCCGACGGCATCTGGTTCAAGGTGCTCGCCGCCGAAATCGACGGGGAGCGCGCCGGACAATTTCGCTCGCTCTTCGAGCAGAGCGTGCATGCCCACGCGTGGCATCCCGCCCGCGTGCCGCTCGCGCCGTTCGCCGGCAAACGCGTTCGCCTCAAGTTCGTCGCCGACTGCGGCCCCAAGGACAACGCCACCACCGACCAGGGCTTCTGGGCCGATGTGAAACTCGTTCCCGCCGGCTTCGAGGAGCAGCACGTCACTCCGCCGGCCACGTCGATGACCTGGGCCGGAGTCCGACCCTTCACCTCGACGTTTACCTTCCGCGACGTCCGCTCACGCACCGTCGATCTCACCCTCACGCTCGACGGCCCCGAAACCGTCACCCTCGTGCGCCTCGCGGCTCATCCGCGGCCCGATGCGATGTATCGGGTTTTCGAACACGGCCTCGTGCTCGCCAATCCGTCGCGCCGCCCGCTCACCGTGGATCCCGGCGAACTCACGCCCGGCCGCAGCTACCGCCGCCTGACCGGCACCGCCACCCAGGATCCCGCCACGAACAACGGCGAAGCCGTCGCCGGCCCGCTCACCCTCGGCGAGCGCGACGCGTTGTTCCTGCAGCGCGTGCGTTGAAGGTGCCGCCGCGCGATCACTCCGATCACGCGGCCAGCCCTCCCGCGCTCACGACTTCTTCTTCGCGCAGGTCGACAGCCCGAGCGGCAGATAAGCCGGGCAGAATCCGATCGCGGCGGTCAGCAGCGGCACCACGCCGACGAGACCCCACCAGGACTTGAAGACATAACCCGCGGCGAGAATGCCGAGGCCGACAATGACACGGAGCACGCGATCGATGGAGCCGACGTTTTTCATAGGAAGACAGGGTTGAAGGTTGAGAACCCCGCCAGCTTAGCCGTTCCGCGGCCCGCATTCCGTGACTATGTCACCGAAGCGCGAAGAATGTCCGCCCTGCCGCCGCGTTTCCCCGCGAGGAGCTGCGGGGACGTTCACGCCCCGCCCGCCAGCCGCTCCAACTCCGCCTTGCGCCGCAGCGTCACACTGCCGCGTCCACTCTCGATCCAGCCGGCGCGCTGCCATTCCGCGAGCATGCGGGACACGACTTCGCGCGCCGTGCCGAGTTCGTCCGCCAGCCGCTGGTGCGTCGCTCGCACCACGCCCGCCTGCCCCCTCGCCAGGAGCGTCTGCGCGAGCCGCGCATCGACGCGCCGGAACGCCACGTCCTCCATCTTCGCGAGCACCTGCCCGAGCCGCCGCGCGATCAGGCTGAAGACATACTTCCGCCAGAACGCATGTCGGTCGACCCACCCCCGGAAAACCGGCGTCGGCACGGCCCACGCCCGGCCCGCCCGCTCCACCGCCGCGATCGCCGGAAACGGCTCCTCGCCGATCGCGCACGACGCCGACAGCACGCACGATTCCGCCGGATCGATCCGGTAGAGCGTCACCTCGCGCCCTTCCGCGCCCGTCTGGTAGATCCGCACCGCGGCATCGATTGGAAACAGCATCGCCGCACACGCCGCACCCGGCTGGAGGAGCAGCCGTCCGGCTTCAAGCGGCACCGCGACCGCCGCCGCGCGGAACTCCTCGCGCAACGCCGCCGGCGCGGCGGCAAGGAACGGCGGCAAGGGCACCAGCGGGGCGGGCATGATGCGAAGCAGTTCAGCGCGCGGCCCCCGGCGTGGAAAGCCGTTTTCCCTCCACGCACTCCCGCCCGCTCACGGCGCCGTCGGATCCCAACCATCCGCGCCGCCGAGCACCGCGCGCGGCGTGTAGCCCGCCGCTTCGCTCGCCGTGAGTCGCTTCGCCCACGGCACGCGCGCCTCGGGTTGCGCGCCCGGTCCGCGACTGGCGTGCTCCGCGTAGAACGTCGTCCGCTCCGCCGCCGGCTTGTTCCAGTTGTCCCAGCCCGCCGGCCGCACCACGGCCGACATCTCCGTCCGCAGAAAAACCGTGCGCGCGTAGTTCCGCCACGGGCGCCCCAGATACGTCTTCACGCCCTCCGCTCCCGTGATGCGGCCGTCCGCAAACACAAAACCATGCGGCGTGCCCTCCGGAGTCGACGCGGCCGTGAGGTAACCGTCGCCCACGGCGTGGAGGTGACAGCGCGCGAAGAACGCCGTCGCCCCGCCGAAGATGAAATCGACGTGCCCTTCGACGTAGCAGTCCTCGAAATACTGCCGACCACGGTTGAGCAGAATCGTGTCCTGCCACCCGAGAAAGCGGCAGCGCCGGAAGATCACGCGATCGGCATCGACCCGCAGCGCCAGCGCCTGCCCGACCGGACCCGCGCCGTTCGCGATCGTGATGTCCTCCCAGATCATCCCGTCGCCATCGATCTGGAGCGTCGGGGTGCGGAAGGTGCCGATCGGCTTGCCGTCGGGCCCGGGCAGATTCGCGTGCAGGTCGAAGGTCACGAGCGTCCGCGCCGCGTCCTCGCCGCGCACGAGGATGTTGCCGCGCTCCCGCTGCACGTAGATCCGTTCGCGATACGTGCCCGCCTTCACGAGAATCACCCAGCGCGGATCCGCCCGCCCCGTGCCCATCGGCGCCGCGCTGATCGCCTCCTGCAGCGACGTGTATTTCCCGGAGCCATCCGCCGCGACCACCACGTCCGGCGGCGCCGCGACACCTTTGGTCGCCGCGATTGCTCCCAGGACGCCAACGAGGAGTGCGCCAAGAATTGATGCGTGCATACGGCCGAGAGCATTCCCCGCGGTCTGGAGAATTCGAGTTGCATTGCGTGCAACGGCGTGGATTTCAACGACCGATCGCCCCACCCAGCCATGTCCACGCCCAAAGACGATAAGTCCACACACCTTCTTCTGGTCGCAACCGTTGAAGACGGTCGGCGCATTGAATCTCCTCTCAAAAACGCGGTTGCGACGGCGTCGCCACTCCATCGATCGGTCGTTGTCGCCGGTCTGGGTGGCAGGGCCACGGCAGCCGAAAAGAGCATCGCAATCGCAGGCACGGGTGGAGTTGCGCATGCCGGACGCGAGAGCCTCGCTTATGTGGAAGGTGGCACCGCCGAGTGCATCGGCGGAGGCGGGATCGCGATCTCACGCGCCGGGGGCACGGCGCGCTGCGCCGACATTCTCGCCCTCACTCTGCGCAGCGGGAAATCCATCGTGGAGGGTCCAGGTGTTGCGGTGGCTTTCAACGAACCCGGTAAACTCGACGCCCAAGCTCAGGCCAGCAAAGGCGGCGCGATCGTCATCGCCTACCTGGATGGCCGGGATCAAAAGCATTACGTGATGGCCCACGTCGACGGGGCGAAGATTCTCAGCGACGTGCCCTACAAGCTTAACTCCGCGCATCAGCTCGTGCGGGCGCGATAAACTTGGCGGCAGCGGACGTCTAACTCTCCTCCCGACGCAGGGTTGGTCGGACGCTGCGCATGCCGACCTCCGCTCCCACCCGTCGCGCCGCTTGCGTTTGGCCCGCGACGCCGTTTCCTTTCGGGTGTTCTTTGATTGGTTGCACACCAATCCCCTCGCGGGTGGCGAACCGCTGCGGCTCCGGCCGCGCCCTCGCCGCTCGCCTCGATTTTCGCCGGCGCCGCGGTCCAACAACCCCGGGGGCCGGCTCGTGTTTGGGGGTGTTCTGGATTCTACCCTTGGTTGGAGTGCGCCGCTGCCTGTCGAGAGTCGTGGGCCTCTCGTAAATCCCCCTGCGAACCAATAAACGGCAAAACTGAAGAAATGCCCCTGGCTGCTTAATGTCAGCCTCGTCGGTCTAGCGACACCTGCTAGCTGGAACTGACGTCGACAGCAGGCATAGCGCGTGGAGCGGTCCGCGGACTGCGCGCTGTATCTTCCATCCGGGGAATAGCGGGTGCTCAAGCGCGTGGAGCGGCATGGCACCTGCGAAACTAAAGTTCCACTATACTAGGTAGACGCGGTGCGCAAAGGTCAGGGGCACGCGGGTTCAACTCCCGCCACCTCCACCATTTTCATGCTTGGGAGGGTGCGCACGTGTCGCGCCCCTCCGAAGCGCTTGCACGTTGGGCACGCCGGAAGCTCTTTGGCTACGCCCAAGTTCCGCGCGACCGCGTCGAAACCCGGCGTGTTTTCACTCCGGGCCTGCACGCCCAACGCCGCAACTGCGCGGCCGGTGAGGCCGTGGCACGGGCAGGCGTGGATCGACGCGCCATGCTGCGGCTTATCGAGGCCGCCTGCGGCGGGAAAGATGCCGCTGCCTTCCAATACATCATCACGACCACGGAACCGCCGCCTCTCGAACTTGGGGAGGCGCCGTGGTTGATCGAACCTCCTTTGGACGCGTCCTCGCCGGGGGCGACAGCTGCTCGGCCAGAATTTCCAAGCCCGGACCGGAAGGGCGGTTCTTGCCTCCCTTTCGGGTCTCCTTATTTTCCGTCTCATGAAAAATTATGTCGCCGTCGTCGAACGGGACCCCGCGACCGGCCTTCTTGTCGGCTACGTGCCGGGCTTTCCTGGCGCGCACACCCAAGCCGAGACCTTGGACGAGTTGCAGGTGAATCTGCGCGAGGTCGTGGAAATGCTTCTGGAGGACGGCGAGCCTCGCATTGAAGCGGAGTTTGTCGGCACCCAAAACATCGCGGTCGGGTAACCGATGGGCTCACTCCCTGTGCTTAAGCCTCTGGAGGTCTGCCGGCGCCTGGAGACATTAGGCTTCGGCAACGTGCGCCAGCGAGGTTCGCACGTTCAGTTCCGGCACCCAGACGGACGGTGCACGACGGTTCCGATCCACAAGGGCCGCGACATCGCGCCTTCGTTGCTGCGGCAGATCGCCAAGGATATAGGCCTGACGCCGGAAGAGCTCGTGGGCAGGTAGCGGCCCGCAGCGCTCGCTAGAGGGGAGGTTAGGTTGCCAAAGGTTGCCGCGAGGCGTGTTTTTGACTTCCCCTCTGTGCATCCAGAGGCCACTCCCTGCATTTTCTAACTCACTAAGCTTCAATCAAGTCCGCGATATTCTGCGGCTTAGCTTCGAGTGGCGAAATCGGTGCAACTCCCGCCACCTCCACCATTTTCATGCTTGGGAGGGTGCGCACGTGTCGCGCCCCGCCGAAGCGCTTGCACGTTGGGCACGCCGGAAGCTCTTTGGCTACGCCCAAGTTCCGCGCGGCCGCGTCGAAACCCGGCGTGTTTTCACTCCGGGCCTGCACGCCCAACGCCGCAACTTCGCGGCCGGTGAGGCCGTGGCACGGTCAGGCGTGGATCGACGCGCCACGCTGCGGCTTATCGAGTCTGCCGCAGCAGCCACGCATAGAGTTCGGTGTTCGAGTAGGTCTCGGTCCAGGAGTCGTGCTTGGCCTCGGGATAGATCGTGAGCTCGACGCCGGTGACCCCCGCTTTCTTCAGCGCGGCGACCATAGTTTCAGACTCTGCGACCGGCACTGCCGGGTCTTTGGCACCGTGAAAAGCCCAGATCGCCAGGCTCGTCAGGGCTGGTTTCTTTTCCCGCAGACTGCGGCGGATATCCGCGGCGGACCCGCCGCCGCAGACGGGCACAATCGCCGCAAAACGCTCGGGGTATTTGATGCCGGCGCTCCAGGCTCCGTAACCACCCAGACTCAGGCCCGTGAGGTAAACGCGTCTCCCGTCGACCCGATACTTGGCTGCGATCTCATCAACGAGCGCCAGAATTCCGTCATCGTCCCACGACGAACCGGCCGGGCACTGGGGCGAAGCGACGATGAAGTTCTCCGCCAGCGCCTTACCGGCAGGCGAGAGCGTCGGCTCGCGGAGGAGCTTGGGCGGGCCATGGGTAGCGACCTTCCACACGTCGGCGCCGCGCTCGCCGGAACCGTGGAGAAAAATCAGGAGCGGCCACGCCTTGTCCTTCGCCGCCTCATAACCCACCGGCTGCGAGAGGAGATACTGATAGCCGACTTTCTTCGTGATCGTCTTTTCGAACGACGCGACAACCTGCGTCTCGGAGGCGGTCGCCACGAGCGCGCCGGCAAGCGAAAGCAGAAGCAAGCCAATCGGGGCTTTGATTTTCATGGGGAAGATGAACGCGGAGGGGGCGGATCGGTATCTCGCCCGGACGCCGAGACCATAGCCGAGTTCGCAGCTGCCAACCGAAAAAAGAGGTGAGTTGCCTCAAACCCGCACTTTCCGGAGCCCCTCGCCACCGCTGCGCGTCTCGCCCTTCGCACTCCGGACTCGCCTCTGCGGAAACTTGAATCGTCGCTGGCCGCTTTCTGCGACCTCGCATCCCTACTTCACCTCGAACGCCCCGAGATCCGGCGCCCGACCTTTGAAGGGCAGCTCGACGGAAATCCCCGCGTCGATAAGGCGGCTGGTGGGTTTGGGGCGCATGAAGTCGAGCTCGGGCAGGCTGCCGTCGGGGCGGCGCGGACCGTCGGCCCCTTGCGGATCGGTGCTCACGAAGTCGTCGGCGCTGACCGTGAAGTTCTCGAGGTTCCACGCATTGAACTGGTCATCGGGCGGGTTGCGCTCGTGGCCCGACAGCGGCGGCGCGGCGCCGAGCGCGACGTTGTTGCGCAGCACATGCGTGACCGGCTTGGTGTGCCGCGGCGCCACCTTGAGGTCGAACTGGCGGGCGTTGTTAAACGCGGTGTTGTTGTAGAACCGGAGCATGCCCGGGTGGTAGTTGGCGTTGAAACCTTCGGCGCGGTTGTCGAACGCGAGACTGTGCGTGACCACGTGCACGGCGATGTGGCCGGGAAAACGCGCGGGGTTGAGCAGCCAGCCACCCATTTTGAAGCCGCCGCCGTTGCCGGCGCGTTGGAGGGTGTCGGGCACGTAGCCGTTGCTCCACGCCCAACAGTGCTCGATGCGATGCGCGCCGCGCGCGTGGATCAGGTCGAAGCCGTCGTCGCTGTTGGCCCAGGCGCGGCAGCCGCGGAAGACGTTGCCCTCCTGCCGGGCGTGGCCGCCGAAGCCATCGGCGTTTTCCCCGCGTTTGTCGGGGTCGTAGTTGTGGTGCGAATCGCAGTTGAGCACGAGGTTGTCGCCTCCGTCGGCGATGAAGAAGCCCGGGCCTTCGTTGTGGTGGAGGTTGAGTCGCTCGAAGATATTGTGGCTGCCGCCTTCGACACGGATGCCCCACGACTCGTTCGTGTGGGTCAGGATCTGCTGCACGCCGCGGACCTCGAGGCCGCGCAGGTGGAGCCACGACGCACGCACGCTGATGCCGCGGATGCGCACCGGCGTGGCAAGTTGGTGGAAATCGAAGACCGGGGTCTCGTCGCGGTAGGCCCAGTAGTGGATGCGCTTCCCCGGAGTGCCGCTCTTGGTGAGCAGGATGCCGATTTCGATTTTCGTGCCGCTGAAGACATAGGTGCCCCCGCGGATCCAGACGGTGTCACCGGGCGCGGCCGCCTCCTGCGCACGCGTGACCGAGGCGAACGGCTGCGCGAGCGTGCCCGGGTGGGTGTCGTCGCCCGCGGGGTGGACGTAAAATTCCGCCGCGACGGCCGGCCCGGCGACGGCGGCGAGCGCGGCGCAAAGGAGACCGAGGCGCCACGGCAGACGGAGGCGGGATTTCATGGCAGCAATACCGTCCAACCTGCGGCGCGCCTGCGCCGCCGGCCGCGCGGCCCCGGCCTCACAGCCGCGTGGTCACGCTGAAGCTCCAGGTCGTGGGCTCGGCGTAGCGGTAGATGAAGTTCGGGCGATTCTGGGCCGTGTTGTAGGACGTCGCGCCGGTGATGCGGTAGCGGCTGTCGCCGTTCATAATATCGTAGATGTTGTTCAGCCCGAGCCGGAATGACGTCTGGTATTTCTGCAGGATGCGGCGGTCGTAGAGCAGGTAGGTGTGCAGCGGAAACGACGCGCCGGCCTCGTAGGGCACGCCGTCGCGGATGTAGACGTTGTAGTCGGGCGTGAAGATGCCGTTGAGGCCGACGCGGAGCCCACGCACGCGCGGTATCTGGTAATCGAGGACGAAACTGCCCGTGTGCGGCACGCTGCGGCGGCCGGAGACTTTGTCGGTGAGCGTGTTCGAACCGAGGACGTTGCGGGCATTCGCCAACACGTTGGCCGGCTCGGCCATCGTGGGATCGCCCCCGGGAGCGTTGGCCGCGGCCGTGCGTTGCTCCGCGGCGGCGAGGTAGGTTTTGAACTGCGAGAAGTCGGCCTGCGCGCGCACCCGGTTGATCGAGAAGGAAAGGCGCGTCTGCAGGCCGAGCCAGCGCTGGCTCTGCAGCGTCATCTCGACGCCGCGCGACTGCTCGTTGGAGTTCACGGTGCGGCGTTCGTTGTTGAGCCCGTTGACGACCTCGAGGTAGCGCGGGTCACCCGGGAGGATGTTGTTCGGATTGATGAGGTCCTCGAGTTGCGTGAGGTTCAGCACGTCGGGATTCCACGCGTAGGCGGCGTTGACGCGCTTGGTGTCGTAGAACGAGACCGTGTAGCTGAGCTTGCGGAAAAGCTCGAAGCGGAGGCCGACCTCCTTGGTTGTGCCGCGGACGGGTCCGATGTCGGGACCGTAGAAAACCTGGCGCGACTGCCAGTTGAACGACTCCGACTGCGAAGCGATCGCGACCACCCGCGCCCACTCGCCACGCCAAGCCTCGACGGTGAGGCCCGCCATTTTGCTCACGGCGGAGAGATCGAAGCGCGGATCGTATTCGTAGATGCCGGGATTGTCCTCGGGCATGCCGGGGTGGACGAAGTGCCCGCGCGCATCGAGCGTGTAGGCAGCCTCCTTCGGGATCTTCCGGGTGAGCGCGTTCCAGCTCATCCCGACGAGCGTGTTGACGCGGCCCTTGAAGTAGTCGCCGGAAAGCGAAGCGGTCTGCGTGCGGGCGTAGCGGATATCGACAAACGGCCCGGTGTTGGTGGCGCTGTAGTAGAACTCGGGCTTGAAAGTCGGGGTCTGGGGCAGATTGGGCACCAGGAACCGGTCGAAATACTGCGGACTCCCGAAGGCAGGGTCGTCGAGGTAGGCGCGCAGGCGGATGCCGTTGTTTACGGCGAGGCCGGGGGCGGCCGCGTTATAGAGCCCGAAGCGCTGGGAGAGCTTGAGGTCTTTCTGGTGCAGCGCGGTGACGACGAGGAGCTGCTTGCCGAAGCGGCCGAAATCGAAGGGATACGCCGCCGCGGCCCGGCCGGCTTTCACGACGTTGCCGAAGACCTTGAACGCGGCACCACCGAACGCCGCATCGATGTAGGGACGGCCGGCACCGTCGACGTTGAGCACGGGCGGAGTCTGGCTGGTGCCGAACGAATTGTCGTTCCGGTCCTCGTGCTGGTATTGCTGATTGTAGGCCAGCTCGAGGGAGAGTTTGCCGATGCGCTGCTCGACCGTGACGTTGGCGACGTTGAAGATGCGGTTGTTGTAATCGACCGTCCCAAGCATGTTGGTGTATTGGTCGAAGCCGCTGAAGTTGCGGAACGTCCCGTTGGGCAGGCGCACCGCCTGGGTCTGGCCTTGGAGCAGCGACACCTGGTTGCCCGAGGGACCGCTGCGGTCGATCGCGAGCGGCGGGTTGGTGGCGGTGCGCTGGATGATCTCTCCGTCCGAGGTGTAATACCACTGGTTGTTCGTCGAGAACCCGCGGCCGGCGGCGGCGACGTCGTTGATCGCCAGCGCGCTGTCCGCCCGCACGCGGTAGGTGGTGCCGCGCTCGCCCTCGACGCGGATGGTCGTGGTCTTGAACGGCTCGTAGGTGAAGGCGATGTGGCCCGCGCGGAAGACGTCGTTGGTGGTCCGCACGTAGGTCTTGTTGCGGCGGTTCGCGAGGTTCACCCGCATGAAGAACTTGTCGTGCAGCTTGCGATTCGCATCCAACTGGAAGCGGAACGCGTCGTAGGAGCCGACGCTGGCGAGGAACTCGGTCGAATTGCGCGACCGCGCACGCTTCGTGAAGATGCTCGCCTGACCGCCCGGCGAGGAGTCGCCGAACATCAGCGAGTTGGAGCCCTTGGCGAAGTCGTAGCGCTCGACGTTGTAGGCATCCGACGGGACATACCACGTGAAGAAATTGCGCGACGCGCCCCCGGTGCTGAGACCGCGGTAGTTGATGCGCTCGTCGTTGCGGGCCTCAAGCCGGGGCGTGACATCGACGCCGGCGATGAAGCGCGCCGCGTCATCCATGCTGAACGCACCGAGGTCGCGCATGAACTCGGACGTGATCACATCCACGTTCACGGGGACCTTGATCAGCTCCTGGTTGGTGCGGCTGCCGATGAGGGTCGTCGTGGCCTGCCACGACTTGTCGTCGCTGTCGGAGACGGTGAAGGGCGAGAGCGCAATCACCTCGTCGCTCGAGGGGAGCTTCGCCGGCTGGGCGGCGGGCGCCAGCGCCGCGGCGGACACGAGCACGGTAAACGCGCAGAATGCTTGGGGTAAGTTCATAAGGCAGGTGGGGTCGATAGCCGGGCGGGGACCCGACTGTCGACCACCATGGCAATCGCATCGCAGCCGACAAGACGCGAGGTAACGCCTCGTGCCTTGGCGGCGCGCGGTGGCTGGCGGCCCGCACCGCAGGCAGGTCACAACCGTGATCCGGCCGGCATTTCGGCCGCCGTCGGATCCGGGAAGATCGGTGCAGCTCAGCCGATCCCTTCCACAACCCTAACCGCCTCGGACGTCTCGTCCTCCGCGAGCATGATTATCCGCTCGGCCAGCACGCTCACACGCACCGGCGCGTAGCGATGGCTCCGCCCGACCACGGCGAAGATCGCGCGGAGCACGGGCAGCGACAGGCGCTCGCCCAGCCGGAATTCCTCCCGCATGCCCTCGTCGTCCAGCAACGACGGCCGCACGAGGGTCAACTGCGGGAACCCGAGCCGGCCCACCGCCGCCTCGGCCTCGCCCTTGGTGCGCAGGTAGAAATTCCGCGAACGCGGATCCGCGCCGATCGAGCTGAGGAGCACAAACCGCCGCGCGCCGCACTGCTGCGCCGCAGTGGCAAACGCCACCACCGCCGCGCGGTCGACCGCCTGGAACGCGCGCTGCGACCCCGCCTGCCGGATCGTCGTGCCGAGGCAGCAAATCGCCACGTCGAGACCGGCCGGCAACGCCGCCGCGATCCCCTCCTCCGCGCCAAACTCCACGCACCGCACCGCGAGCTTCGCGTGCGCCACCTCGAGCGGTCGGCGGCCTACCGCGACCACGGTGCCGACCGCCGGGTGCGTGAGCAGCCGCGCCAGCACCTGGCGACCCACTACGCCCGAGGCGCCGGCAATCGCGACGGTCTTCATCGCGTGGGAGCCAACGCGGGGGCGATTGCGCTGGCAAGTTGCCACGCTCCTACACGGTGGCTGCGTCGCGCGCGGCGAGCTCGGCCACGCCCCGTTGCCACCTCACTTCAACCGCCGCTGCAGCTCGCCCAGCGCACGGTCCAGCGCCTCCAGCTGCCGGCGCAGCGCGGCGACGTCGTCCGCCGGCGAGGGCATCCCCTCGGCGGCGCGCCGCCGCTCGCGATCCTCGTCTTCCATCGTCTGCCGCGCTTCGTCCATGCCCGCGACGATCACACCGATGAGCAGGTTCAGCGTGATCATCGTGCCGAGCAGGATGAACGACACGAAGTAGGCGATCGTGAGCGTGGAGTTTACGCCCGCCGACAGCTGCTCGCGCATGATCTCCGCCCACCCTTCCAGCGTCACGATCTGGAATAACGTGAGGCCCGCGGCCCCCAGCGACCCGAAGTGCGCCGCGTCCGCGCGGCCGAAGAGCCCCACGCCGACCACCGCATACACGTAGAACAACACGCAGAGCAGCAGCGCGACGTAGGACATCGACGGGAGACTCCGCAGCAGCGCGTTCACCAGCAGCTGCAGGCGCGGCACCGCCGTGATCAGCCGGAGCACCCGCAACACGCGCGCGAGCCGCAGCACCGCCGCATACTCCGCGCCGACCGGCAGCAGACACACCGCCACGATCGCGAAGTCGAAAACGTTCCACGGATCGCGGAAGAAACGCCACGGCTGCGCGCCGCACGCACCGATCCGCACCGCCAGCTCGAGCGTGAAGAGCGCCAGCACCGTGCGGTCGAGGGCCAGGAGCACGCCGCCGAAGCGGGCCACGAGGTCGGGATCCGTTTCCAAGCCGACCAGCACGCCGGCGAGGATAATCAAGCCCACCATCGAGCGCTGGAAGACCGCGGACGCGGCGAGACGCTGGCAGAACGCACGCATGCGATGACGAATCCCGCCGCGCTCAGGCCCCGCGGATCAAAGCCGGCAGCTGTGTGAGGTTGAGCCCCCGCGCCCGCTCCCGGATCTCGGGCAGCAGACTCGCACCCTGCGTGCGCGCCTGACCGACGAGTTCCTGAAACGACTCCCGGAGCTGCAGCGCGCTCAGCGTGCGTCCGCCCGCGTAGTAGCGGTGCGCGAGATGACCCAGCGCATACGTGCTCGCGAACGTCACCGCCGGCCCGGTCCCGACCGATGCCAGGGTGCCCGCAAGACTGCCTGCCGCGCGGCGCACGAGGCCCCCGAGAAGTTTCCGCGCCATCCCCTCGACCGCCTGCGAGGCGAGGCCAAGGCCCAGCACGCCGAGGAACTCCTTCACGTGCCCGGCATCGAGCTCGTAGCCGTAGTGCTTGCCGACCCGGTAGACGAGGTGCGTCTGGAGCGGCAGCACCGCGAGTGTCGCCGCGGACTGCGGCAGCAATTCGAGCGCACCGGCGAGGATCGCCGTGCGTCGGATCGTCGTCGCCAGCGCGGGATCGATCTCCGCCCGCGCCGGAGCCGGTTTCGGCGCCGGTGGCGTCAATGGCGGCGGCTCCGCGACGGACGCCGCCGCGGCCGGCAGGGTGGCCGCCGCCCCGACGGCATCGGCGATCTGCAGGGCCGGCGCGGTCTGGTCCGGCGCGAGCCGCAGCTGTTCGGCGAGCGTGGCGAGAAACTGCGTCTCCGCCGGATTGCGGTGCCCATCGGCCTCGACCACGCAGACCGCCATCTCATATGCGAGCGCCCGCGCCTCCGGCGACGCGAGGGCGGATACGGCCTCGGGCAAAGCCGCGCGGTTGAGCAGGGCGCGCGAGACCAGTTGCGCGGCATTGGGCAGCTCGAGCTGCTCCAGCATGCCGCGGAACTGTGCGCGCTCGGCCTCGGATTTCCCGCCGTCGCAAAACGCCGCCGCCAACGCGACGACGCAGATGCCTTCCTTTTCCTGGGTGGTCATGGCGCGGGAGAAAGCTCCCCCGCGCCCGATTCGCAACGATGCGGCCCCGATTTGGAATCGGCCCGCGCCGTTCCAAGCCAGCCCCCGCCGCCCCGCTCACTCCTCCCGGCGATCCGGACGCGACTGGAGCACGGGGAGCGCGGCGAGCAGGTGGTCCCGGCGCCAGGCCTTTTCGGTCCGCTCACCCTGATACTCGAGGTGGACCCACGGCCCTTTCTCCTCGAGCACGGTGGCGACACGGCCGGTCGTGCGCTCGAATTCGCGGCACCACAGCGCGGCGATTTCCCGCGTGGTCAACGACTCGAGCGTCCGGTTGGTTTCCCGGGCGACGGTTGAAACGGTGTCCGTTTCCATAGTTTCCCAGTGTAGCACCGGCCCGGGTTTCCCACTCGGTGAAATTTGTCCGGAACCTGCCGGATTTGGCTCTGCCGGCACGCCAATCCCCGCCGAGTGCCGCGCAAAAAACGCCGCGCCGGGCTCAGGTCCCGAAGTCCACGCCACGCATATCGCCCGTCTGCATGAACTGCTGGTGGAAGGCGAAAGCCTTGCCGAGCGACTGCGGCGTCTGGCCCGATTTCGCGAGGTGGATGTAGCGGTGCAGCTGGTCGCGGAACTCCGGGTGCGCACAGTTGTTCGCGATCAACTCGGCGCGCTCGTGGGGCGACTTGCCGCGGAGATCGGCGATGCCCTGATCCGTGATGATCACCTGGACGGAATGCTCGCTGTGGTCCGCGTGGCTCACCAGCGGCACGATCGTGCTGATCTTGCCGCCCTTCTGCAGCGACGGGCAGACGAAGATCGAGATGAACGCATTGCGCGTGAAATCGCCCGAGCCGCCGATGCCGTTCATCATGCTCGTGCCCAGGACGTGCGTGCTGTTGATGTTGCCGAAGAGGTCGGCCTCGATCGCGGCGTTGATGGAGATGATGCCGAGCCGGCGCACGATCTCGGGGTGGTTCGAAATTTCCTGCGGCCGCATCACGATCCGGGGCCGGTAGAAATCGAGGCGCGAGTAGAACTCCTTGCTCATCGCCGGGCTGACGGTGATCGCCGTCGTGCTGGCGAAGACGAGCTTGCCCTTCTGCATCAGCCGGAAAACCGCGTCCTGCAGCACCTCCGAATACATCTCGAACTGCGGGATGTCCGGATGCTCGCCCATCGCGCCGAGCACCGCGTTGGCGATGTCGCCGACGCCGGATTGGATCGGCAGGAAACCGGTGGGCAACGTGCCGCGCTTGCGTTCGCTGGCGAGAAACTCGGCCACATTCTGACCGATCCTCAGCATCGCCGGCGTGGGCTCGTCGAAGCCGCCCGCCTCGTCGGCGAGGTCCGTCTCCACGATGCCGGCGATCTTGGAGGGATCGACCTTCACCACCGTGGAGCCGATGCGGTCGCGCACGGTGTAGAGCGGAATCTCGCGCCGGTGCGGCGGATCGCGCGGCTCGAAGATGTCGTGGAAACCGCGCAGCGCGGTCGACTGCGCCCGGTTCACCTCGATGATGATCTTTTCCGCCGCCGAGCAGAAGGTGGGCGTCGCACCCACCGAGGTGGTGAGCACGATCTCGCCGCCGGGAAACACCTCGCAGGCCTCGACGATCGCGAACTTCACCTTGCCGAGAAAACCGTAGCGCACCGCCTGCGGCAGCATCGACAGGTGCATGTCGAAGAACTGCACCTCGCCGGAATTGATCTTCTTCCGCAGATCGGGATTCGACTGGTAGGGCGTGCGGAAGAGCACCGCATCCGCCTTGGCCAGCTCGCCGTCGAGCGACGGGCCGGTGGACGCGCCCGTGATCACACCGATGCGGAACGGCCGGCCGGCCGCATGCTCGGCCATCGCGCGCGCCGCAATCGCCTTGGGCACGACCTTGGCGGCGCCGGCGGGCGTGAAACCGCTGAATCCGATGATGTCGCCGTGGCTGACCATCGCGGCAGCTTCATCGGCGGTGAGGATGGGAAAGGCCTGGGACATGATGTGCTCGGCTAGTATGCGTCAGATCGCGCGGATGACTCGGCGAAGTCTGCTGATGTGAACGCGTTTTTTGCCGTTTCGCAGCCCGCTCCGCGGCGCAGTCCGCCGCTCCAACGGCACGCTCAGCCACCGGCCGCTCAACGCCCCGCGGTCCCGGTGGAGCGCACCGGCGGCGCATCCGTGGGCGCGAGCTCGCCGCGCATCACGCGCCCGGCCGCGCCGGTGAGAAACAGGTAATGATCGCTCGGCAGTCCCTCGAAGGTGAGGAACTTCACGCCTCCGCTCACCGGCGGCTCATTCGTGCACTTGAAGATCGCCGTGCCTTCGTCGACTTCGTCGAACATCGCCACATAAAGCATGCCCGCGCCCGCGCGTTTCGCCGCCGCGACCTGCGCCCAGAAGAACCGGCCCTGCAGGCGCGGAATCGCGTCGAACGGCGCATCGGGCTGCATGTTGTGCCAGCTGAAGCCGGGATACGCCACCGGCAGGTAATCGATGCCCCGCTCACGGCACCACGCGAGGTCGGGCTGCCACACCTCGGCGCCGTGGCGCGCCGCCTCGGCCGGCGTGCGGTAGCGCCCGGGCGTCCAGGGCGAGAGGATGTCCGCCGTGCGCAGGATCTCGTGCAGCGCCGGATCCGCGAGCGCATCGCGCCGCAGCTCCCGCCAGAAACTCGGCACGCCGAGCATCACGGCCACGCCACCGGCCGCCGGATCGTCCTTCAGAAAGGCCATGATTTTCCGCCAATCCTCCAGCGACGGACGCGCCTTGTCGTCGCGGAACCCGCAGCCCCACAGCGCCAGCACGGGTTTGCCGCGATGCCGCTGATACATCGGGTCGCGGGTGAGCTGTGTGTCGCGCAGGAGCGTCCGCCAATCGGCGATCAACCGGTCGGCATTTCCGGGCCTCAGGCCGCTCAGGTCATACATCAGCGCGTAGGTGCGGCCGTGACGGCGCGCGCCTTCGCGGCAGTGCTGCAGCACCGCGTTGTTGTGCGCCAGATGCGCCGGCCGCGCGAGCGAGTTGATGAACCGCTGCACAAAAACGCCGTCGATGCCGTGCTCCTCCATCCAGCGGAAATGCCGCAACACCGTCTCCCGCCGGAACGAGCTGAATACCTCCGCCCGCCGTCCGTCGGCGTGGAAAAGATCGGTCGGGAAACGCTCGTCCGGCGGGAACTCGCCGAGGTCCGGCCACAGATCCACGCGGATGTTGTGCGCCCCGGGCCGGCCGCCGCCCTTGGTCCAGTGGTTGTGGCCGCGGTCCGCGCCGTCGCCCTCCGCGTTGAACCAACCCTGATAGCCGCACATCACGCGACCCGTCAGGGTGCTCGCATCGGGCCGGTGCACGACCGGCCCCACGCAGCTCACCAGCAGCGCCACCAGCGCGGCACAGGGCAGAAACCAGCGGAGGGACTTCATCGTTGTTCGAGGTTCGAAACCGGACGCGCGAGCGGGTGCGACCGCCGCCATGACGCAGCGCGCCCGCTCATTTCTCGGCCTTCTGCTTCGCGCGTTCCTCGTCGCGCGCCTTGCGCTTTGCATCCTTGGATTTCTTCGCCCCGCCGTCGGGCGACGCACCCATCCGCTTCGAACCGCCATGCAGCGGATCGGCCATCTGCTCGATCCACGCGTCGTAGAGGGCGGTGAGTTCGGCGACTTTCGCCGGCTCGCTGGCCGCGAGGTCCTTCGTCTCCGCCGGATCGCGTGCGAGGTCGAAGAGTTCGCTCTTCGTCTGCCCGCGCTGCGCCACGAGTTTCCAATCGCCGGATCGCACCGCCCAACCGCCGGACGCACCTTCGCTCCAGTAAAACGTCCCGACATGCCGGTCGGTGCGCCCCGTGAGCAGCGGCAGGAGACTGCGGCCATCCAGCGGCCGGTCGGTCGGCGGAACCACCCGGGCCGCCTCCAGCGCGGTAGGCAGGATGTCGAGTGAACTCACCGGGGTCGCGATCGTGCGCCCGCCTTTGAAACCGCCCGGCCACGCGACGATGAACGGCGTGCGGATGCCGCCTTCGTAGTTCTGCTGCTTGAAGCCCCGCAGCGGCGTGTTGTCCGCGCTCATCGCGCGCGAGCCGCCGTTGTCGGTGAGAAAGAACACCAGCGTGTTCTCCCACACGCCCTCCTGCTTCAACGTCTCCACGACGCGGCCGACGCCGAGGTCGAGGTGCCGCAGCATCGCCATCAGCGTCACGCGCGCCGCGGGCAGATCCGGGAACTGCCGGCGGATGCGCTCGATATCTTCCGCCGGCGCCTGCGCCGGCGCATGCACGGCGTTGAAGGCGAGATAGACGAAGAACGGCTGCGCCTTCTGCCGGCGGATGAAGGCCACCGCCTCGTCCGCGAGCCGGGTCGTGAGGTAGCCCTGATCCTTGATCGGAGCGCCGTTGCGGTAGATCGGCCCGTTGTCGGCATCGTTGCCCGCGAGATCGAAGTAGTCGTGCCCGCCGCGGCCGAGAAAACCATACCACTCGTCAAAGCCGCGCGCGATCGGGCTCTGCTCGAGGTTGACGCCGAGGTGCCACTTGCCGAACGCCGCACTCGTGTAGCCCGCGGGCTTCAGGAAACGCGGGAAGATTTTTTCCGAAAGCGCCATGCCCGAACCGCCCTCACCCGCGGTGTAGACCCCGGCGCGCTGCTGGTAGCGCCCGGTCAACAAACCCGCGCGCGTCGGCGAGCAGACATTGCCCGTGATGTAGCCCTGGGAAAAAAACACGCCCTCCCGCGCCAGCGCGTCGAGATGCGGCGTCGCGACCTCCTGCGGATGGCGCGGGTTGAAGCTGATGTCGGCGTAGCCCTGGTCGTCGCTGAGGATCACCACCACGTTCGGCGGCCGCGCGGTCGCGGCGCCAAGGACCGACGCCAGGCCGAAGCCCGCAAGCAGCAGGCCGCATCGCAACGCAACAAGGGTGGGGTTCATGGCGATGAGGTGAACACGCGGCCCGTGAAACTCAGCTCCTTTCTCGCGCGGTTTGCCGCGGGGCACCTCGTTTTTGGCATGCAAATTCCGCCCCCGCTCGCCACACTCCATCTCCATCCGGCAATCGCCGGCCGCAGCCGGTTTCGCTTCCGCTCATCCGATGTTCGCGCCCGTCCGACTCCATTCCCTGTTCCGCCCGCGCGCCGCCGTCGCGTGAGACTTGCTTCAGCCTCCCTCCTTCCCGTCCGATCAACTCTTCCATGCGATTCCGGAAACGCCCCGTCGTGATCGAAGCCATGCAGCTGCCCGCGCCGGGGCAGGACGCCAGTGCCTTCAACGCCTGGGCCGCCGCGGTCGGCTTTCCCGGCCAGGCCCGCAACGGGGTCGCAGGTCTCACCATCGTCACCCTCGAGGGCGACATGAAGGCTGAACCCGGCGATTGGGTGATCCGCGGCGTGCACGGCGAATTTTATCCCTGCAAGTCCGACATCTTCGCCAAGACCTACGAAGCGGCGGAATCGTGAGGCGGCGGCGGCTGCGCCGAACGACCGGGATGGCGCGGGAGCCCGCGCGGCTTGGGTGGGCTGCTCGCCGGTATTAGCGGTCCGCGCACTCAGGACCCATCCGCAATAATAAGGCGCAACTCGCGCCCAAATGCGCCGATGAAGGGGTTGCCGGAATACTTGGCGACTCGGCCTCCGGCAGCCCAGGCGTTGACCGCCCGCGGCGCCACGAGTCGCACGTCCGTCCAGCCATCAGCCATGTCCTTCCGCCGTCTTCGTGCTTTCGCCTTCGCCGCCACCCTGCTGCTCGCGAGCGGAGAGCGGTTGAATTCCAGCGATGCCCACGCCGTCGCGCCGTCGGTGGCGCCGGAAAAAGCGCTCGAGAATCTGCTCGAGGGCAACCGCCGCTTCGTCGCGGGCTCCATGTCCCATCCCGGCCAGAGTGCCGCCCGCCGCAAGGAAACCGCCCAGGGGCAGCATCCGTTCGCCGCCGTCCTCACCTGCGCCGACTCGCGCCTCTCGCCCGAGGTGATCTTCGACCAGGGGCTCGGCGATCTCTTCGTCGTCCGCAACGCCGGCAACCTCCTCTCCGATCACGTCATCGGCAGCATGGAGTATGCGGTCGAGCACCTGCACGTCCGGCTCGTCATCGTGCTCGGCCATTCCAAGTGCGGCGCCGTCTCGGCCGCCGTCGCCGGCGGCGAGGCCCCCGGCCACCTGAAGAGCATCGTCTCCAGCCTCGAGCCCGCCGTCGGACTCGCGCGCAAGAAGCCGGGCGACCCCGTCCAGAACGCGATCCGCATCAACGCCCGTCTCAACGGTGCGACCCTCGCCGGCGCCGAGCCGATCCTCGCGAAGCTCGCCAAGGACGGAAAGGTGAAGGTCGTCGCCGCCCTCTACAATCTCGAGACCGGCACCGTCGAGTTGGTCCCGTAACATTACCTTCAGCTACCCCCTTCAACCCCCCAATGACCATGTCGAAGAAAATGACCCTCGGCCGCAAACTCATCAGCGGCTTCGCCGCGGTATCGCTCTTCACCCTGCTGCTCGGGGCCTTCGCCCTCGTCCGCATGTGGAATGTGCGCCACACCGCCAATCAACTGTCGCAGGAAGTCGTGCCGGAAGTCGCCGTCGCCAACGAGGTGGAGCGCTCGTCGCTGCAGACGATGTATGCCGCCCGCGGCTTCGCGTTCACCGAGTCCGACGAATACCTGAAAGAGGCGCGGACCCATCTCAAGAAGACCCGCGACTTCATCCAGGCCGCGGCCGCGCACGCGGAGAAATACGACCTCGCCGAGCTGCGCAAAAACGCGAAACGCGCGGGCGAAAAAGCCGCCGAATACGAGCAGCATCTCAACGACACCGCGCGTATCACGCAGCTGATCGAGGCGGAAAAGACGCGGATGAACGAATCGGCCGCGCTCTACATGAAGTCGGCCCGCGAATACGTCGACAGCCAGGGCAAGAAGCTCGACCAGGACATCGACCTGCTCGTCGGCGAGAAACTCACCCAGCAGAAGATGAACGAGCGCGTGACCAAGGTGGACCTCGGCAACGAGATCATCGCCGCCGCGGGCGAGATCCGCATCGGCGCCTGGCGCTCCATCGCCGAACGCGACCCGGCGCAATTCAACGAGACGATGAAGCGCTTCCCCGAGCTGCTCAAGAAGCTCGACCAGCTCAAGACCCTCACCCTCATCAAGGAGGATCTCGAGGACCTCGCGAACATCCGCACCGCCGCTGAAAGCTACCAGACGGCCATGAACCAGTTCCTCACCCTCTGGACCCAGCGCGAGGAACTCGGCAAGAAGCGCAACGCCGTCGCCGCCGAGGTGCTCGCCGCCGCCGAAGACACCGCCAAATACGGCATGAAGCGCACCACGGCCTCCACCGACTCCGCCGCCGCCGCGCTCACCTCCTCCTCCGTCATGCTCCTGATCGGCGTCGCCGTCTGCTCCGTGCTCGCGATGGCGCTCGGCTTCCTCATCGCCCGCTCGATCACCAAGCCCATCCTCAACGTCGCGCACACCATTTCCGCCGGCGCCGAACAGACCGCCGCCGCCGCCGGTCAGGTCACCTCCTCGAGCCAGTCCCTCGCCGAGGGCGCCAGCGAACAGGCCGCATCCCTCGAGGAAACCACCTCGTCGCTCGAGGAGATGTCCAGCATGACCAAGCGCAACTCCGACAACGCCCAGCGCGCCAACGAGCTCGCCCGGCAGGCCAGCAACTCGGCCGAGGCCGGCGCCGCCGACATGCAGGCGATGGCCGCCGCGATGACCGACATCAAGGCCTCCAGCGACGACATTTCGAAGATCATCAAGACCATCGACGAGATCGCCTTCCAGACCAACATCCTCGCGCTGAACGCCGCGGTCGAAGCCGCCCGCGCCGGCGAGGCCGGGATGGGCTTCGCGGTCGTCGCCGACGAAGTCCGCAACCTCGCCCAACGCAGCGCTGCCGCCGCCAAGGAGACCGCGAGCAAGATCGAAGCCGCCATCGGCAAGACCTCGCTCGGTGTCTCGCTCAGCGAGAAGGTGACCACCCGCCTGCAGGAAATCGTCGCCCAGGCCAAGCAGGTCGACGCCCTCGTCGCCGAAGTCGCCACCGCCTCACGCGAGCAGACCCAGGGCATCGAGCAGGTGAACCTCGCGATCGGCCAGATCGACAAGGTCACGCAGAACAACGCCGCCAACGCCGAGGAAAGCGCCAGCGCCGCCGAAGAGCTCAATGCCCAGACCGAGTCGTTGAAGGACGCCGTCGGCCAGCTCCTCGTGCTCGTGAACGGCGGGACCGACACCGCAGCGCGCACCACGCACCACCGGCCGGTCGCCGCGCACCCGATCCACGCCGCCACCGACGCCGCGAACGCCAATCACGGCACGCCGCGCAAGGCCGCGGCCGCCAAGCCGCCGCCCGGCAAAGCGATCGCGCACCCCGTCCGCGCGAAGAGCAACTCCGAGTTGGTGATGCCGCCCGAGCGCTCCACTCCTCCCGCGTTCGAGTCGTTCACCGACCACCATTAAGAACCGGCGGACCGGAGTCCGCGGAGCGACGTGGCTGGCGCTCCCGGCTGCCGCCGCCGGTTCCCCTCTCCCGAAACCCGTAGGATCCAACCCGCGCGTGCCGCCGTCGGCACGCGCGGTTTACTTTTTCCCGACCCGTCCTGGGTTCGGGCCAACGTCCTCCGGCGCGCCCGACTCCGCACGCACTGCGCGCCGACGTTTCCGCCCGCTCCTCAGAAAGGTCCCGGCCGATTCACCGTCGCCGCGCCGCGATCCGCCCCGGCAGGCGTGCGCTGATGACTCGTATCCCGGGCCGGCCGCAGCCGTTCACCGGTCTCGCGGTCGAAGCTGTCGGTCGAAGGATCGGCCGGCGCACTATCCGCCGTCTCCTCCCGCCAACGCGCGAGCACTTCGCGCAACCGCCGCGCCGCCGCCGCATGCGCCGGATCCGCGCTGAGATTCCGCAGCTGGTGCGGATCGTCGGCGGAGCGGTAGAGCTCCTCCGCCGGCCTCGGTTTCAGAAACACATCCTGCTGCGCGGCGTTCAGTTTCCCGGCATCGCGGCCCTGCTTCAGCGCCGCAAACGAGGGCGAACGGACCGAATCGGCCGGCCCCTGCCACGCCTGCTCCGGCTGCAGGTTGAGGATGAACAGATATTCGCCGTCGCGCACCGCGCGCGCGTTGGCCGCGTAGTCGTGCCAGTTGTGCTCCGAGAACGCAAAACGCCGCACCGTCGCCGCGGGATCGCGCAACGCCCCGCGCAGGCTGCGGCCCTGCACCGTCGGCAGCGCCGGTGCGCCGGCCACTTCGAGGATCGTCGGCGCCAGATCGATCGAGCTTACCAGCGATCGGCTCGCCTCGCCCGGCCGCGCGATGCCCGCGGGCCAGTGCGCGACGAGCGCCGTCTGCATGCCGCTGTCGTGCAGCCGCGTCTTCGCGCGCGGGAACGGCCGGCCGTTGTCCGCGAGCACGAAGATGAGCGTGTTTGCCAGAAGCTGCTGCCGTTCGAGTTCCGCCACGACGCGCCCGATGTAGTGGTCGAACCGCGTGACTTCGTTGGCATGCGAGGCGAGCTCGCGGCGCGTCGCCGCATCGTCCACGAGGAACGGCGGCACACGCACGCGCGCCGGATCGTGCTTCGGGCCGAACGCCGCCTCGTCCCACTCGTTGTCCGCCTCCCACCCGCGATGCGCATCGAGCGCGGCGAACCAGAAGAAAAACGGCTTCCCCGCCGGACGCTCCCGCAGGTGCTGCACCCACTTGCCGTGCCCGCCGTGATTGCCCGGCACCTGCCCGTCGTCGATCGCGTCGAACGGCTCCGCTTGGGCCGCCTGCCCCGCCGGCGGCTTCTCCTGCGTCATGTGATTCTTGCCCGACAGCGCCGTGTGGTAGCCCTGCGCGCGCAGCACGGCGGGAAACCGCGGCAGATTCCACGCGATCGGCCGGTGCAGCTCGGAAGCCGCGCCGTTGTTGTGCGGATAACGCCCGGTCGCGATGCTGCTGCGGCTCGGGCTGCAGCTGCTCGCGACGAGAAACGCCTGCGCGAAACGCCGCCCGCCCGCCGCCAGCCGGTCCACATGCGGCGTGCGCGCCGCGGGATTGCCGTAGCACCCGAAATCGTCGGCGCTGATGTCGTCGCCGATGATGAGGATGACATTCGGCCGCGTCTCCGCCGCGCCCGCGGGCGCGCCCGCGGCAAAGGCCGCGAAGACCGGCAACAGGAGGGAACGGAGGACGCGAAACGCAGGGGTGAGCGGAAGCATACGCGGCGGCGACGTTGCCGGCCGGGCCGACCGCTGGCGAGGCGGGATGCGCGGACGGGGGGCCGCCGGCGGGTGAACGGTTGACCTCCAATCCCTTTGCTCCGGGCGGAATTTCTCCGCACCTATCGGGGATGCCCCGCCCCACCCTCTGCCGTGCGACCCCTTCTCCCCGGCGGCGCGCACCCGCGCTGCTGTCTCTCTTCGTTGCCTGCGTCCCGTGGCTCGCCGCCGCAGACGTATTCCCGACGTTCTCCTTCACCCAGCTGGCCGATGGCGCCGTCGAGATCGCCAGCAGCGATGGCGGCCGCGCGCGTTTCACGCCCGACTTCCTCGTGCTCGCGACCCGCGAGAACCCGAATCTGGAAATGCGCTGGGGCCAGTTCCAGTCCCCCGCCCTCCGCGCCAACGACACCGGCTCCCTCTACAATGTGCTCACCTGGGGCCCGAAGGCCGCGGCCGCCAAGGCGCAGGCCCACGTCGAGGACGGCTTCGATCCCAGCGTCGACCGCGGCTACGGTCCGGGCCGCACTCCCGATCTCTTCGCCGCCGGCCGCAACCATCCGCTGCGCGGCACGACCGCCGAATCCGGGCCCGGCCGGATCGGGTGGCGGTTTCCCAGCAGCGCGCCTCTCGACCTGCAGGCCGAGCTCACCCTGCCGGCCGACCGCTCCGCGCCGCAGCTGCGCATCACTGCCACCGCACGCAGCGCCGGATGGTTTTCGGTCGGCTACGTGGGCGCACCGGAGACGCCCGCCGCCGCGATCGAGGAGCTCTGGCAGCCGCTGATCTGGAACGAACGCCGCCTCCCCGAGCTGCCCTACCTCGAAGCGGGCTACCGCTGCCCGCTGCCGACCACCCTGGTCACGCAGGCCGGCACCACCGTGGGCGTGCTCGCCGACCCGGCGGAGTATGCGTTCCAGCCGCTGCCCAATTTCGCCAACTCGCGCTTCGGCGTCGCCCTGCGCAATGCCCGCGGCCACGCGCAACCGATGTTGTTTGCCCCGATGCTCGGCGGGGCGGGCTCGCGGATGGAGGCGGGCGAGACGCGCACCTTCACCATGCGCCTCCACGTCGCACGCGCCCCGCTCACCCGCACCGTGGAGCAGATCGCCCGCTCCCTCTTCGGCTTCGCCGACGTGCGGCACAACGCCCTCGGCTCGCTGCACGCCACGTTCGAGCGCATGCTGGAATTCGGCCTCAGCGAACACGCCAAGTTCAACGCGGACCTCCGCGGCTTCGCCTACGACACCGATGTGCCGGGCGCGGTGAAAAACGTTTCCGCCCTCCACCCGCTCAGCCTCGCCCTCGTCACCGACGACCGCGAGATCTTCACCCGCCTCGCGCGGCCGCTCGCGGAATACTTCATCTCGCGCGAGCGTTTCCTCTTCACCACCGACCCGGCGACGAAGGGACAGAGCGCTTCCTCCCGCCTCGGCGGGCTGGGCGCGCCGCTCACCGAATACGCCAACCTGCACCTCATATCCCAGGGGCGCACGCCGTTCTTCCGCGCCGCCGCCGAATCGCTTTTCGGCCGGGCCCGCTCCCTCAATCTCGAGGGCAAACTGCGGGGCGACACCTGGGCCAACGCCCTCGCGCTCTACCACGTCACCGGCGAAGCCCGCTGGCTCGAGCACGCCCGCCGCGATGCCGATGCCTACCTGCGACGGCGCGTCGCGGTCCGGCAGACCGACTTCGAGGACCCCGATTCGCGCGGCCTCTTTTTCTGGCCCGCCTTCGTGCCGCAGTGGATCGAGCTGTTCGAGCTGTATGCCGAGACCCGCGATGCGCGCTACCTCGAGGCGGCGCACCAGGGCGCGCGCGCCTATGCGCAGTTCGTCTGGCTCGCCCCGCGGATTCCCGACGGCGACGTGCAGGTGAACGAAGGCGGTCTCGCCCCCGCCTACCGCAGCGGCCCGCGCTTCCCGCGGATCAAAATCGCGACGGAGACCGTGCCGGCGTGGCGCGTCTCCGAGATCGGCCTCACCAGCGAATCCGCACCGACGAGCAAGGGCGCCCGCGGCATCTTCCTCGCCTGCTATGCGCCGTGGATGCTCCGGATCGCCGCGCTCACCAACGACCGGTTCCTGCACGACATCGCCCGCTCGGCGATCATCGGCCGCTACACGAGTTTTCCCGGCTACCACATCAACACCGCCCGCACCACGGTCTACGAGCAGCCCGACTTCGCGCGGCGCACCAAGGACGAGCTGAACTCCACCACCTCGATCCACTACAACCACATCTGGCCCCAGACCGCGATGGTGCTCGATTACCTCGTCACCGACGCCTTCGCGAAGTCGCGCGGCGCGGTGGATTTTCCGGCGCGCTATGCCGAGGGCTACGGCTACCTGCAGCAGCGCGTCTATGGCGACCGACCCGGCCGCGTCTACGACCTCGCCGGCGCGCAGCTATGGATGCCGCGCGGCCTCGTCCAGGTCTCGCACCCGGAACTCAACGCGATCGTCGCCCGCACCGACACCGCGGTGGCCATTGTCCTCACCAACCAGTCCAAGGCCTCCGTGCGCAGCACGGTGCGGCTCGATCCGGCGCGCGTGCCCCTCGCGGGCGCCACGCCGGCACGCGTGGCCGTGTGGCGCGAGAACGTCGCCCAAGCCGGCACCGCCGAGCTGGCTGCCGGCGGCGAACTCACGGTGGACGTCGCCGCCGAAGGCATCACGGCCGTGATCGTGCGCGGCGTCGCGCCGCGGGCGGCGTTCCAGACCGCGATGCTCGCCGCCGCGCCGCCGCTGCCCGCCGGCAGCGTCTCGAAACCCGGCTGGCGCGACGCCCAGGGCGTGGCGCTCGCGTTCGGCTCCGGCGACCTCACCTCGGCCTACATCTACCTGCCCGACTTCGCCCGCGAAGTCGTGCGCTGCACGCTGCGGACGACCCAGGGCGCGCAGCCGGAGAAGGTGGCGGTCGACGCGGCGTTTCCCTTCGACTTCACCGTCGTGGCCGACGGCCCGGAAGCCATCACGTGGTCGCTCGAAGTCGAACTGAAGGACGGCCGCCGCGAACGCTCGCCCAACGCCGTGATTCACCTCCGCTGAAACGTCACCCTCCCGCGTCCGCCGCCCCGGGCCGGGGCTGAGGCGCGTTTTCTCCGCCATGCCCGCGAGCCGAATCAGCCTGCGCGCAGTCGCCCGCAAGGCGGGCGTGTGCGTCTCGACCGTCTCGCCTGCCCCCGCCCCTTGATCGGCACGCGCCGCATTGCCGCGCGGCGCGTCGTCGGCTCTACGTTTTCCCATGCCCCGCTTCCGCCCGATTCGCGCTACCTTCATCCTGACGCTCTCGCTCGTGTCTGCCGGATCGGCCGCGGCCGCGACCTGGTTTGTCACGCCCGCAGGAAAGCCCGAGGCGGACGGCACCACGTGGACGCGCGCGCTGGCGAGCCCCGCCGACGCCGCGCGCCGTGCGCAGGCGGGCGATGAAATCTGGATCGGTGCCGGCACCTACGCGCTCGAGGGTGCGCTGCGCATCGCCGACGGCGTGGCCATCTACGGCGGCTTCTCCGGCACCGAACGCCACCACGCCGATCGGCGCGCGATCAACTTCGCCCACGAGACCGTGCTGCGGCAGACGCGGCCCGGCGCGAGCGTGGTCGTGCTGAGCGATGCGCGCCGCGTGCGGCTCGACGGCCTCACCCTCACCGGGGCCGACGGCGCGGCGGGGCTCGTGCTCGATAACTGCGACGCCACCGTGGCGCTCGCGTGGCTGCGGGTGACGCGCAACACCGCGGCGCAGCCGGGTGCCGGCATCCGCGTGCTCCGGCAGAGCGCCCCGCAGGTCTTCAACTGCCAGATCTCCGAAAACATGACCACCGGCGAGGCCGGCGGCGCGGGGCTGTTCATCGACGAGACCTCGGCGGGGGTCTGGGAATTCTGCGTCGTGAACGGCAACCGCGCCGGCGGCGCGCACGGCGGCGGCGCCTTGATCGCGACGCGCGCCGACCGCGAGGGACCGCGTTTCGTGCGCGGCGAATTCTATTTCAACGAAGCCGGCGCCAGCGGCAGCGCGCTCGACGTTCACGGACGGGTGGAGCTCCGCGACACGGTGGTGTGCTCCAACCTCGCCCGCACAGCGCAGCCCGGCCTGCCGCTGCGCGTCCACGGCGCGGGCACGCGCGTGCGCCTCACCGGCGAGACTTATGTGGTCGGCAACGTCGCCGGCGCCTCCGCCCCGCAGCACGCCGCCGGCATCGACGGCGTCGACCTCGCCGAAATCGGCGCCGGCGCGATCGTATCCACCCGCGAGAGCGGCCCCGCCGACGCCGATCTGCTCGGCAAGCGCAACGACGTGCACACGTTTCTTCACGACGTCTTTCCGCCCGCGCTCACGACCGGGGATCCCGCGCCGGGCGCCTGGGTGCGCCAGACGCATCCGGAGTATCGCACGACCGCGGCCTACCATTGCCTCTACCTGCCGACGGACTGGCAACCGGGCCGCAGCTATCCTGTGCTCGCGGGCTTTCCCGGGAACGGCCCTTACCGGAATCGGTTCGGCGACCGCAGCGGTGGCCGACCGGAGGATAACCCGATGGGCATCGGCGTCACCGCAGGGCGCGGATTCATCGTGCTCGGCTTCGGCTACCTCGACTCCCGCGCGCAGCTGAAGCCCACCGAGCGCTGGTGGGGCGATGTCCCGGCGACGATCGCCTACACGCAGGCCGTGCTCGACGACGTGAGCCGGCGCTTCGGCGGCGATCCGCAGCGCGTGGTGCTCTTCGGATTCTCACGCTCGGCCATCGGCGCGAGTTTCATCGGACTGCAGGACGATACGATCGCGGCCCGCTGGCGGGCGTTTCTCTGCTATGACGGCTGGGAAACGCAGCGCGACATGGCGCGCGACTGGTATGGGCACGGAAAGGCGTCCTACAACTACGACGCGCAGGACTTCGGCGGCACCGGCGTGGCCCGCCGTTTCGCGCGGGTGAACGGCCGCCCGATCTTCATCCTCGGCGGCAACGGCTCGGCGCGGGAGCTGAACGAAGCGCACGGCTTTCCGGTCACGCTCATGGACAAGCCGCACCGCAATCACCACACCTCGTGGGCCCTGCGGGGCACGCCGGAGCGCGAAGCGGTGCGCCGCTGGCTGGCGCAGGTCGTCGGCGTGCCGGTGGCGGGCGCGCCCTGACGCGCCCGCACCAGGGCGACTCTCGCGGCACGCATCCGTTCGGATCGCCTCCGGCGCGACGAAACCGGCGCCGGGCCCACGCCGCAGGGAAAGAAAAAGCCCGGGCACACGGCCCGGGCTTGAAGGGGAGGCTCGGCGCTCAGCGCGCCGTCATCACGGCAGCTCGTAGACTTCGATCAGCGCGACGCCGGTGGCGTTGTTCGCGCCGAGCACCTGGGCGGTGTAGTTGCCCGGGGCCAGCGTGGCGATAAGCGCGGAATCGTTGTTCGCGAGCCCGAAGCCGCCGACCTGCGCGGAGGCGGCGGTGATGGCAGCCGCATCGGCGGAGGTGCTCCAGTTGGTGTTGGAAGCGACCGTCGCGGAGGCGCTGTTGAGCAGCGAGAGGACGGGCTGCGCAAGCGTGCCGGTGACGCCGAAGGCAGCGAGGCCCGGGCCGACGCCGCGGATCAGCACGCGCTTGGACGTGCCCGGGGGCACCACGAAGCCGGCGATCAGCGTATTCTCGTTCGTGCCGGCAGCGGCGCGCGTCGAGATGTTGAGCAGCTTCTGGCCGGGGGACGCGCCGGAGAGATCGTAGACCTCGACCAGCGCGACACCGGCGGTGTTGGTGGAGCTGCTGACGACCGCGGTGTAGTTGCCGGGGGCGAGCGTGGTGAGGATCGCGGCATCCGTGCCGGCGGCGCCAAGGGCAAACGCACCCGCCTGCGCGCCGGCGGCGTCGATCGCCGCGCGGTTGGTGCCGATACCGGAATTGACGGCCAGCGAGGTCGAACCGCGGAAGAGCTCGATGCGCGGCGAGGCGAGGACGCCCGGGACATTGAACGGCGCGACACCGAGCGTCGGACCGACGGCGCGGATCAGCACCGGCTTGGACTGTTCACCCGAGATGACGAAGCCGGCGATGGCGACGGCGTCGCCGGTGCCGACGCGCGTGCGGCTCGAGATGTTGATCAGGCGCTGCAGGGCGAGCGCCGTGTCGGAGCCGCCGCTGTAGGACGCGTTGATCGCACCCGTGGACGTGCCGGTGACCGAGCCGCCGCTGATGGACGCGGAGATGATCGAGCGCGCGCCGGTGACGGTGACCTGACCGGAAGCCGAGGCGGAGCCGAGACCGCCATCGGACGAGTTGCCCGAGGTGACGACGCCGAACGCCTGCCCATTGGGCGCGACGATCGTGAAGCTCTGCGCGGCACCCGTGGCAGCACCGGCCTGATAGAAGCCGGAGAAGCCCTGCGCCGTGCCGGTGTCGGGCACGCGATTCGCCGCGAGCGCGGCGTTGGCGCCACCCGAGATCGCGCCGGTGAGGGTGTTGTCGGAACCGATCGTGCCGTTGACATTCACCGGGGCCAGCGCGGCGGCGCGGGCGGGCTCGCCCGGATTCGCGGCAGCGGCGGCAACCGCGGCCTGCGAGAACGAGAACGAGCCGTTGTCGTTGACCACGACGTTGGTGCTCATGACCGGCGCAACGGATCCCGGCAGGTAGCCGAGGAAGACGCCGGTGTTGTCGTCGCGGACATAGAGGGCGAAGCTGCCAATGCCGCCCGCGAAGGCGCCGAAGTAGGTGCCGGCGAAGCTGCGCGTGACGACCCGCAGCACACCGGCGGACGAAACCACCGTGCCGGCGCTGTTGGAGACGACGACATCGTAGCTGGCGGAATCGGAGGCCTGCACACCCGCGATCGAGAAGCTCGGGCTGGTGGCACCACCGATGACGTTGCCGTTGCGGCGCCACTGGTAGCTCGGGGCCGGGACGCCGATCGCCGCGGCGGAGAGCGTGGCGAGGCCGCCGGCCGCCACCGTGGTGCTGGACGGGTGCGTGACGATCACCGGAGCCGAGACGCCGGCCGCGAGCGTGAGCTGCACGAGCGAGCTGCGCACCTGGCCGAATTCATTGCCGACGAGGACGTCGTAGTTGGCGGCGTCGTTGGCGGTGACGTTGCTGAGGACGAGCGTCGCGCTGTTGGCACCGGCGATCGCACCGCCGTTGCGGCGCCACTGGTAGGTGAGCTGCGAGCTGCCGCGGGCCGCGACCGTGAACGTGACGGTGCTGCCGGCGAGGGCGGCCTGCGAGAACGGCTGGAGCGTGATCACGGGCAGGGTGTTGACCGCGAGCGTGGCGCCATTGGAGACGGTGGAACCAGCCGCATTGGTCACGAGGACCGAGTAGATGCCGGCGGCGGCGGGCTGCACGTTGGTCAGCGCGAGCGAGCTGGCCGTGGCGCCGTTGATCGGGAAACCGTTGCGGCGCCACTGATAGGTGAACGGCGCCGTGCCCGAAACCGTGACGGAGAACGAGGCCGCCTGACCCTGACCGACCGAGAGGTTGCCCGGCTGATTGGTGACCGTGGGCGGCAGCACGGCGGGCAGCACCGTGAGGCGCAGCTCCTGCGTGGCAGCGATGCCGTTGCTCGCGGTGACGACGACCGTGAACGGCGAGCCGGAGGTATCCGGCGGCGTGCCCGTGATCTCACCCGTGGAGGCATTGATCGACGCCCACGAGGGGAGCCCGGTGGCGCTGAAGGTGGCCGCCGGCGAGCTCGTCGCCACGACCGTGAAGCTGCCAGCTCTGCTCGCCTGGAATTCGGCGGCGGCAGCGCTGGTGAACACCGGCGCGGTGCCGATCGAAAGGGCGGCCGGATTGGAGGTGGCGGCGGAGACGCCGTTGTTGGCGACCACGCGGAACCGATCGCCGTTCATCTCGGCCGTGACCGAACTGATGGTGAGCGTCGCGGTGGTGACGCCGGCGTAGATGCCATCGTTGACCAGATTGACGAAGCTGTCGGGCGTCGCGGCCGCCGCACGCTGCCACTGGTAACCGGGGAGCGGCGCGCCGGTCGCAGTCGCCGTGAAGGTCGCAGCCTGGCCGACCGCACCGACGCGGTTGACCGGATGGGTCTGGATCGTGGGCGCGATGGGCGAGCCACTCCGACGAATCGTGTGGTTGCGCGTATCGGAGACGTAGAGCGTGCCGTTGGAATCGATCGTGATACCGGCGGCCTGGTTGAACCGGGCGCTCAGGCCCGCGCCATCGGTGGAACCGGTGTTGAAAGCGAGACCCGCCAAGGTGGAGACGTCACCCGTGCTGATCACGAGCTTGCGGACGGTGCTGCTGAGCGCGTCCGCGATGTAGAGATTGCCGGAGCCGTCGACCGCAATGCCGGTGGGACGGTTGAAGCGGGCGTTGGAGCCCACGCCGTCCGCGATGCCCGCGTTGCCGGAGAGACCAGCCAGCGTCGTGACACTGCCGAGGCTGGTCATGCGGCGAACCACCTGGTTCAGCGAGTCGGAGATATAAACGGTGCCGGAGCTGTCGACCGCGATGCCGCTCGGCGATGCGAAGCGGGCGGTCGAGCCCGTGCCATCGGCGAAGCCGGAGCTGCCCATCACGCCCGCGACCGTCGTGACCTCGCGCGCCGTCGAGATGCGCCGGATGGCGTGATTCGAGGAGTCGGCCACATAGATTGCGCCGCTGAAATCGACCGCCAGCGCGGTCGGCGCGAAGAACCGCGCGCTCGTGCCCGTGCCGTCGACCGCGCCGTTGGCACCCGCGGAGCCGGCGATCGTGGAGACGGTGCCGGAGGGCGAAATGAGGCGGATCGCGTGATTGAAGGTGTCGGCGACGTAGACGTTGCCCGCACCGTCGACCGCGACGCCTTGCGGCGAGTTGAATCGCGCCTCGCTCGTCGTGCCATCGGCGGAACCGGAGAAGCCACCCAGACCGGCCAGCGTGCTGACGATACCGCTCGAGGTCATCTTGCGGATGGTGTGGTTCGCCGTGTCGGCAATATAGAGATTGCCGGAGGAGTCGGTCGCGAGATTGGCGGGGAAGTTGAATCGCGCCGACGTGCCGGAGCCGTCGATGCCGCCGATGAAGCCCACCTGGCCGGCGATCGTGGAGATGACCGTGCCCAGGTTGATGGTCAGAGTGGCGGCATTGCTGGTCGCCTCGGGAGAGGTGCCGTTGTTCGCCACGAGGCGGAATTGATCGAGGCTCATGCCCGCGGTCACACCGGTGATCGTGAGGGTGTTGGTCGCGGTGCCGCTATACACGCCGTCGTCGCTCAGGTTGACGAAACCGGTGGTGCCGCTCGGCTGGCGCTGCCAGCGCAGGGAAGGCGTCGGCGTGCCTGTGGCCGCCGCGGAGAAGGACACATTCTGGCCGATGCCCGCCGTCGCATTGGACGGGTGCGTCGAGATCGTCGGCGCGATGCCCTGCACGGTCAGCGTGAAGGTCTGCGTGGCCGTGCCGGCGGAGTTCGTCGCCTGCAGGGTAAGGGAGAAGGGCGAGCCGGTGGTCACCGTCGGCGTGCCGCTGAGGACACCCGTGGAGGTGTTGAACGATACGCCGGACGGCAGGCTGCCAAGCAGTTGGAAGGTCGGCGTCGGGGAACCGGTGGCCGTCATCGTGAAGCTGCCGGCCTGGTTGATGTTGAACGTCGTGGAGGCCGCGCTCGTGATCGTCGGTGACTGCGGCGGCGAGACGAGCAGCGTGAAGGTCTGCTGGGCGGTGCCACCCGTGTTGGTGGCGCTGACCGTGATGAAGGTCGTCGAGGAAACCGCATCCGTCGGCGTGCCGGAAACGCCGGTGTTGCTGTTCACCAGCGTCAGACCGGCGGGAAGCGTGCCGTTCACCGTCGCCGAAACCGTGGGCGTCGGGTTGCCGGAGGCGGCAAAATTGAACGAGTTATTCTGGCCGGTGACGAACGTGATCGTGTTCGCATTCGTGATCGTGGGCGCAACGGCGAGCGTCGCGGCGGAACTCGTCGTGGTGCCGCCGGTGCTGGTGACGACCACGCGGTAGGCGTCGCCGTTCATGTTCGGATTTACCCCGACAATCGCGAGCGAGTTGGTCGTCGCCCCGGCAAACGTGAGTCCATCGACCGTGCCGTTGGCGATCGTCGCGAACGTCGCGCCGCCCGCGGGACGCCGCTCCCACTGGTAAGTGAAGGTCGAGGGCGTGCCCGTCGCCGTGACGGAGAACGTGGCCGTCGTGCCGCCGGAGCCGACCGACTGGTTGGTCGGACCCACCAGCACGGGCGGGGTCGTCGTGACGACACTGGCCGTGAACGACTGGTTGACCGTGCCCGCGGAATTGGTGGCCGTCAGGGTGATCGTCGCATTCGCATCACCGGGAGAGGGTGCACCGCTGAGCACGCCGGTGGTGGTGTTGAAGCTCAGCCAGCCGGAACCCGGCAGGCCGGCGACGCTGAACGTCGGCGCCGGCGAACCGGACGCGGCCACTTGGAAGTTCGTCGTCTGGCCGACCACGAAGCTGTTCGAGGCCGCACTCGTGAACACCGGGACCTGCGTGACCGTGAGGGCCGCCGCGGAGCTGGTCGCGTTGGGCGTGACGCCGTTGCTGACGACGACCTGGAACCGGTCGCCATTCATGCCGGCGGTGACGTTGCTGACCGTGAGGGTGTCCGTGGTGACGCCGCTATAGGCACCGGCGTTGGAGAGATTGGAGAAGCTGCCCGAGCCGCCCGGCTGAATCATCCACTGGTAGGAGACGGTCGGATTGCCGACCGCGACGACGGTAAAGGTGGTGGACCCAGCGACCACGACGGACTTGGCCGTCGGATTGGTCACAATCGTCGGCGCGACGGCCGGAGCGAGCAGGCGGACCAATTGGTTCGTGGCGTCGACCACATACGTGCCGGCCGTGCCCACGCCGACACCGGACGGGAAGTTGAACCGGGCCACGGAGGAGAGTCCGTTGGTGTTGCCGCTGTTACCCGCGGAACCGGCCAACGTGGTGACTGCACCGGTGGCGGTCGTGACGGAACGGATGGTGTGGTTGAACGTGTCGGTGACGATCAGGCTCGTGCCCGCCGTATCGAGCGCGAGGCCCGTCGGGAGGTTGAAGCTCGCCGCGGCACCGGTGCCATCGGCCGAACCCGACGTGCCGCTGCCGGCAAGGGTCGTGACCGTGCCCGTGCCACCCGCCACGGCGACCTGGCGGATAACGTGATTGGCCCGATCGGCGACGAAGAGCGTCGTGCCGGCGGTGTTGGAGGCGATCGCGGTGGGGACATTGAAACGGGCCGCAGCGCCGACTCCGTTGGTCAGGGCGCTCGCGCCCGCCGTGCCGGCGAGCGTGGTGACTGCACCGGTCGCGACGACGACCTGGCGGATCGTGTGATTCTGGGAGTCGGCCACGAAGACGTTGACCGCCGCACCGCCCGCGCCCGCCCGGTCAGCCGCAATGCCGATCGGAGAGGTGAAACGTGCCGCCGCGCCGGTGCCGTCCACCGCGCCGGAGGTGCCCACCGAGCCCGCGAGCGTCGTCACGACGCCCGCCGGGGTGATCATGCGGATGGTGTGGTTGGCCGTATCGGCGACGTAGAGATTGCCCGCACCGTCGACCGCAACGCCACGCGGGCCGCTGAAACGGGCCGCCGTGCCGGTGTCATTGGTCGAACCGGAAACACCCATGCCACCGGCAAAGGTCGTGACGACGCCCGCCCCGGTGATCTGGCGGATGACATGATTACCGGGATCGGCGACATAGATGGTGCCGGACGTATTCACGGCGGCCGCGGACGGTGTGCCGAACTGGAAGCTCGCTGCTGTGCCCGTCCCGTTGGCCGAACCGGCCGAGCCTGAACCGGCCACGGTGCTCACGGCGGACTGCGCGAGGAGCGTCAACGGAGCCAATACCATCGCGCCGAGGGCGGAGAACAGGCGCGCAAATCGCGCTCTGGACGAATTCTGACCACTGCATCCTGCAGACATGCTCTTCATATAAACGAGTTGGGATTCGGAAAGTTAGGGTTGAAACGCGCGCTTGCCGAAAGGGGGCGAACACGGTGCTCGCATCGGGCGCAGGAGGGCAAGACGGTTATTCCCGGGCATCGATACAAAAAAGCCGCGCCGCACAGGCTTACGGGAAGATGACAAACGATCGGACGGAAACCGCATGCGTCCCCTTCGCACCCCACGTGCCAGCGCACGCCACGCATCGGCTTCTCCCTCGTAAAACAGCCTCACGACATGCCCGCCCGGCGCCGGCGGGATCGCGCGGAAGCGAGCGTATTCACCCACGCCGCGCGCCGCGCAGCGAATAATTCCCCAGCCGTCTTTGTCTCAACGAAACTGATCGCGCCAACCGATGTGCGGCCAGTTCGCCATCCCTTCCACCGCCCGATCGGGCCCGGCCGTGCTCCGGCCGCGCTCGATGTCGGTGCGCAGTTTGCGGCCGAGCCGTTGCACGACCTCAGGATGGTCGGCCGCCACGTTCTTCGTTTCGCGCGGGTCCGCCGCGAGATCGTAGAGCTGAAAGGGCGGCAGCTGGGTGAGATCCGCCTTCTCCACCTTCAGCCACGGGCTCGGCGTCGGCGTGGGATGACTCCAACCGCCCGAACCGGGCCAGAGCAGCAGTTTCCATTTCCCTTCCCGGATCGCGAAACGCCCCTCTCCGCTGTGATTCACCAGCGTCGTCCGGGCCGTCGGCTGCGCCCCACGCAGCACCGGGAGCAGGCTCACGCTGTCCTCCGCCGCTTCGGGCGGCACGGCGACCCCGAGGATATCCGCACAGGTCGCAAACAGATCCAATTGCCCCACCAGCGCCTGGCTCACTTGCCCCGGCCGGATCACCGCAGGCCAGCGCGCGATGAACGGCACGCGATGGCCGCCCTCAAAGAGGTCCGCCTTCACGCCCCGGAAACCGCCGCTCGAATCGTGGCCGATCCGCTGCAGGCCCTCGAGCCCGCCGGGCGGGGCGAAGCCGTTGTCCGCCGTGAAGATCACGAGGGTGTTTCGCGTCAGGCCGTGTTTCTCCAAACGCTCCAGCAG
>JACCDX010688020.1_pt1 | contig 39727 bp, 18 predicted proteins | sample 7449681 | NCBI WGS metagenome assembly JACCDX01 (sample SAMN15323450, study PRJNA562643) | freshwater metagenome | isolation source: river surface water | place: USA:Blue River Watershed | collected 2017-08-18
AGTTCGCCGTGTTCATGTCGTGCGTGCGGCGGCGGTCGTCGCCCGTGTTTTTCCGCAGCTCGAGGAATTCGAAGATGTCGTTGTGCCACGTCTCGAGGTAGGCGCAGCCGGAGCCCTTGCGTTTGCCGCCCTGGTTGACGGCAACCAGCTGGTCGTTGTGGAGCTTCAGGAACGGGATCACGCCCTGGCTCTCGCCGTTGGTGCCCTGGATGTGCGCGCCGGTGCCGCGGACCGCGGTCCACGAACCGCCGAGGCCGCCGGCCCACTTGGCAAGGAACGCGTTGTCGGCGATGCCGCGGAGCATGATGCTCTCGAGGGAATCATCGACGTAGTAGAGGTAGCACGACGACAGCTGCGAGTGCAGGGTGCCGGAGTTGAAGAGCGTCGGCGTCGACGAGCAGAAGCGGCGGCTCTTGTAGAGCTCGTAGAGATCGGTGACGCGCTTCTCGCGGTCGCCCTTCTCGTCGAGCATCAGGCCCATGGATACGCGCAGCCAGAAGAACTGCGGCGTCTCGATGCGGCGCGAGGGCTTCCGGGTCTTGTCGATGATCAGGTAGCGGTCGTAGAGCGTCTGGATGCCGAGGAAGTCGAACTCGAGGTCCGAGGACGGATCGAGCGCCGCGGCGAGCCGGGTCAGGTCGTAATCGAGCAGGCGGGGATTGAGCCGCTTGATGGCGACGCCGTGCTCGAGGTATTTCTTGAACGCGCGCTGGTGGGCCGCCTTCAGGGCGCCGATCCCCTCCTTCATGATGTCCCAGCCGAGGACCTCCTCGTAGATGTAGGTCAGCTGGATGCGACCGGCGAACTTGGCGAAGTCGGCGTCCTTCTCGATCAGGGTCTTGGAGTTGAGGACGATCGTCGCATCGAGATCCTTCTGCGCGATCTGGTCGTAGACCGAGCGGCGGAGCTCCTGCTCGATCTCGTCGTTGGAGAGACAGAGGTCGAGACCGATGCGGGCGAATTCGATCCGCTTCCGCAGGTCCGCCCCGTCCCAGAAGGTGTTCACGCCGTCATTTTTCTTCACCACGATCATGGAGGATTGGCCCGGCGCGAGCACCGGCGCCTCGACCGGCGTGGACGTGAGGGCGTTCTCCAGCCCGGCATCACGCGCCGCGGCGCGCTGCGCCCGGAAAAGAATATACGCCTCGGCGACCTTGAAATGGCCGGACTTCATGAGCTCCTCCTGCACCATGTCCTGGATCTCCTCGATGTGCACAAACGACTGCTTCGAGGCGTGCACGCGCTCGCTGACCGCGCGGGTGATGGCCACGGCCGGCGCGGAATCACGCTGGAGGGAAAGAAAGGTCTTCCGCACGGCGATCTCCACCTTCTGCTCGCTCCACGGCACGACCTGGTTGTTGCGCCGGATCACGCGCAGGGTGGACTGCGCCGCGGAGTCGCGATCGACCGCGATCTTCCGGGCACGGTTGAGCAGCAGGCTCTTCGCGACGAAGTAGGCGTTGTTGTCGACAAGCGTCTTCTCGAGCAGCTCGTAGAGCGAATTGAGCGTGAGGCGCAGCGGCGTCTGCTTGCGGGCGAGCTCGCGGAGGTTGGCCGCGACTTCGCGGCAGATGCCGGCGACCCAGTTGCGGTTCGCGTCGGTGAAGATGTCCTTCTCGCCCTTGGCGAGGTGCACGTTGGTCAGGGCCTTGCCGAGGGTGTCGGCCACTTCGGACAACGCGAAACGCTCCTCACCGTGCGGGCACAACAGCACGACCGGCGGCAGATCGATCGACTCGCCGTTCAGCACATCGCGCCACGCATAGTGCGGCTTCTGTTCGACGGGAGCGTGGACGGTGCGTTTGAGCGCGAGATCGTGGGCGAGAGTGGGTTGGCTCATGGTGGAGGCGGCGCCTGACGGAGAAACGAGGAAAAGTTGAAGCGAACGAGGGGGAGACGGGAAACCGGACGCCGGGAAAGGCGGCCGGTAGCGAAACGGAAACGGGTTTGGGGGAAAGTCGAACGATCGGTCGTCGATCCCGGAATCACGGAGGTTATCCGGAACGACGCAGGAGGCGGGCAGCGGGCGGGGGAGGCGGGGGTTGGGGGTGCAATCCCGGCGGCCCGGCACGAGGTGCGGGCCGCCGGCAAAGGGTTACAGCTCGTCGTCGCTCGCGACGTTGAGGGAGGAGGCCTTCTGATACTCCGTGACGCGACCCTCGAAGAAGTTCTGCTCCTTCTTGATGTCCATCATCTCGGCGAGCCACGGCAACGGGTTCTTCACGCCCGGCTGCAGCGGCGCGAGGCCGCAGCTCTCGAGCCGTCGGTCGGCGATGTAGTCGATATAGGTCAGAAAATCCTCCGCCGACAGGCCGATGCTGTTCACCGGCAGGCAATCGCGGATGAACTCCTTCTCGAGCTGCACCGCTTCCGCCATCGTCGCGCGCAACTCCTCCTTGAACTCGGCGGTCCAGATTTCCCGGTTCTCGTCCACGAGATCCATGAAGAGATTCCGGAAGACCTCGATGTGGTTGGACTCGTCGCGCAGCGTGTAGCGGAACATCTGGCCGATGCCGGGAAACTTGTTCTGCCGGTAAAGCGACAGGACCATGCCGAAGAGCCCGTAGAATTGCGTGCCCTCCATGCATTGGCCGAAGACAAAAATATTCTTCGCCAGCAGCTTCTTATTCTCGGCCTGCGTGAGATCGATGTCGCGGCGGAGGCTGCGGGAAATGCGGGTGACGAACTCGTTTTTCCGCACGATCGTCGGCACATCCTCGAACATCGCCTCGCACTCGTGCGGATTGATCTGCAGCGAGCTGATCATGTAGAGCAGCGAATCCGCGTGGATGTTCTCCTCATGCGCGTGGCGCCCCAGCACCAGCTTCAGCTCCGGTGCGGTCACGAGTTCGCGCACCACGTGCTGGATGTTGTCCCCCACGATGCCCTCCGCGGCCGAGAAATACCCGATGCCCATGCGGATGATCCACCGCTCCGCGTCGGAAACCGTGCGCTCATCCCGCCACTGCTCGATATCCTTGCCCATCGGGATGTCCTCTGGCTCCCAATGGTTGGCCTTCATCTTCCGATAAAGGTCATAGGCCCACTGATATTTGAGCGGCAGGAGGTTGAACGTCATCGTCTCCCGACCGTTGATGACCTTCTTGGCCGCGAAGGCGGCCTCGGCCTTGGCTTGGTCGAGAACGAATGTCTTGGAGCCGACCTGAAACGATTTTTGCATGTGCTGACGGTCGATGATTAGAGACGGAAATAGAAACGAAGTGAAAATTGCTGGCGAAGAGAGTGACGTGCGAGGGGTGAATCTGGCCTGAAACTGCCTTACGCGAACCAAAGTTGCTACCACTTGCTGACGAGTTATTGACCACAACCGGTTGTGGTCCTCCCGCGCAGCAAACACTACCGATGGTAGCCTGAATTTTTCCCGTCAACGGATTTGTGGTCACAAGTGGGTGAATTTTTTCCGCCATTTTGCTTGCGGGATTTACCCGATGTTTTCCCCACGCCCCCGCGGACGGTCCATTCCACCCGGCACTTCCTAGCCCCTCGGAACCCGGCCGAAAACAGGCTTCCGAAGCCGGTTCCCGGCGTAGGGCTGCCGGCATTGCGCGCACGGGTCCGCGCCGTATCAGCGAATTACGGACACGGAAGCCGCCAGCGTCTTTTTTCGCCGTAAATCGCCCCGTGCCTGCGTCATGGAAATCTTATGACAAAGTCCCCGCCGGCGGCTCCCGGCACCGTCGTCGGCCGCGGGCTCAAGTGGTCCTGCCTTCGCACCTCGCGGCGGCGCTTGCCGATGGCATGCATCCCTTTCGCTCCTTGCGCGTCATGCTGACCCCAAGCCCCCACCCTCGCCTGCGCGCCGCCTGGTTGTGGACGGCGCTGGTCGTCGCGACGACCCACGCGCCTTGCACCTCCGCCGCGCCGTTCCGGATCGAGCGCAGCGTCATCCTGACGGGGCACGACAACCACTTCTACACCCAGTCCCGTGCCGCCATCATTCCGGGCGCCACGCCGCGGGTGATCCTGACCACGCAGGAAACCGATCCACGCGGGTCACACGGTTACAAGGACATGTTCATGCTGGAAAGCCGCGACCTCGGGCACACCTGGACCAAGCCGGTCGCGATCGAGTCGCTGCGGAGGAGGCGCATGCCGGAAGGGCACGATTTCGTCATCGGCGACGTCTGTCCCCAATGGCACGCCGCGTCCCGCCGCGTGCTCGCCACGGGAAAGACGTTCGGCTTCCGCGGCGGCACCACCGAGGACCGCGGCTTCGAACGCGTCTCCTATGCGGTCTTCGATCCCGCCACCGACCAATGGAGCGATTTGCGCCTGCTTGCGCTGCCTTCTGCCGACCACGCGGGCCGCCCGTTTCTCGAACCCAACGCCGGCTGCCATCAACGCTTCGATCTCCCCAACGGCGAGATCCTGCTCCCCATCCGCTACCGCAAGGACGCCGCCCACCGCTACTACACCAGCATCGTCGCCCGCTGCCGCTTCGACGGCACCACCCTCACCTACGTGGAGCACGGCTCCGAATTCTCCATCCCGCGGGAGCGCGGCCTATACGAGCCGTCCGTGACGGGCTTCAAGGGCCGCTACTTCCTCACGATGCGCGCCGATCACTCGGGCTTCGTCGCGCGCAGCGACGACGGCCTCCGCTACGCCCCCTTCGTCGAATGGCACTTCGATGACGGGCAACTGCTCGGAAACTACAACACGCAGCAGCACTGGCTCGTCCACCGCGACACCCTCTACCTCCTCTACACCCGCAAGGGCGCCAACAACGACCACGTCTTCCGCCACCGCGCCCCGATCTTCATCGCCGAGGTCGATCCCGAAAAACTCGTCGTCCGCCGTGCGACCGAGCGGATCGTCTTTCCCGAGGAAAACGCGGACCTCGGCGCCGGCTACGCCGTCATGGACGTGAACGCACACGAGACCTGGGTGGTGACCAGCGAGATCCCGACCCGCGGCAGCCGGAACTACAATCGCGTGCTCCTCGCCCGTCTCATCTGGCCCCAGCCCTGACACCGGGCAGCGCCCTCTCGGCGCCGATCGCGCGGCCGCACTCGCGACAGGCTCCTAAATGAGACCACCCGTTTCCCGTTGTTGCGGGTGACGCCGGACGGCGAGCTAGCGCGCCAGCCCCGGCAACCCCTGCAGTCCCCTTTGCGCCTATGAACCCTGTCCCCTTCCTCCCCGGCTCCTCGTGCGCCCTCCCGGCTCTTCGGCTCCTCGTCGCGACCGTCGTCCTCGGGCTCGCTGCGCTCGGCTTCGCTCCGCGCGCGTTCGCCCAGGGCACGGGCACGATCGAGGGCCGCGTTTTCAACGCCGCCAGCGGCAACGCCCTCGTCAATGCCCGCGTCACCCTCGAAGGCACCACCCGCGAGATCATCACCGACGAAGCCGGCCGCTACCGCTTCACCAACGTCGCCGCCGGCCCCGCCACGCTCAAGGTCACCTACCTCGGCATGGCGTCGCAGAACGCCACCGTGAACGTCGCCGCCGGCGGCACCACCGCGCGCGAGTTCGACCTGCAGCTCGAGCGCTCGCTCCGCCCCGCCGCCAAGGGCCCCGAAGCCGTCGTCGAGATGAGCGCCTTCACCGTCGTCGCCGACCGCGAGATGAGCGCCCAGGCCATCGCGATGAACGAGCAGCGCACCGCGCCCAACATCAAGAACGTGGTCGCGATCGACGAGTTCGGCGACCGCGGCAACGAGAACATCGGCGAGTTCCTCCTCTTCCTCCCCGGCGTCTCCATCGCCACCTCCGGCTCGGAGCCCACCACCGTCGCCCTCCGCGGTTTCCCCGGCAACAACACCGGCCTCACCGTCGACGGCGGCGAGATGGCCACCTCCTTCAACGGCAATAGCCGCTCCCTCGATCTGCGCGAGATGCCGATGAACAACGTCTCCCGCGTCGAGGTCACCAAGGTCCCCACGCCCGACCTGCCCGCCTCCGGCCTCGGCGGCTCGATCAACCTCATCACGCGCTCCGGCTTCGAATCGCGCACGCCGAAATTCAATTTCAACGCCTACACCCAGTTCCACAACCGCAACGGCCTCACCTTCGACGGCGGCCCCCGCAACCACAACGGCGACAACTCGCCCGACTTCATCCAGCCGTCCTTCGACTTCAACTACCTGCGCCCGGTGAACAGGAACTTCGCCCTCACCGTCGGCGGCTCGCGCACCTGGCGCTTCAAGCCCATGGAGACCGGCACCGAGGACACCGACGAATCCCCCACCTGGGATCAGGTCCGCCTCGTCCAGACCTCCAGCCAGTGGAACAGCCTCGCCCAGACCTTCAAGACCCTGCAGGGCTCCATCGGCGCCGACTACCGTATCTCACCCACGGATACGATCTCCGCCCAGGCCCAGTTCCGCGAATACGGACTCTACATCACCCGCAGCGTCCTCGGCTTCAACTACGGCACCGGCGCCACCGGCGGACCGACCTTCACCCAGGGCGCACCGACCGCCGTCGGCGTCGTCACCATGAACGGCAGCGGCGAGAACGTCGACATCATGACCGAGACCAAACACTACACGCTCCGCTACCGCCACCGCGGCGAATTCTGGCGGATCGACGGCATGGGCGCCGCCTCCCTCTCCGCCACGGACCGCCTCGATATCGACTCCGGCATGTTCAACCTCGCCCCCGCGACCCTCGGCAACGTCGTCCTCCGCGGCGACGACATCCCCCCCTCCGGCGGCACCATCCCCACCCGCTACACCGCCACCCGCGCCGGTGTGCCCGTCGATGTGTATGACGGCGGCAACTACACCCTCGGCAACCCGACGACCAATCAGCCCGATTGGAACACGCACAAATACAACCTCCGCCTCGATGTCGCCCGCGATTTCGCCACCCGCATCCCGTTCACCGTGAAAATCGGCGGCGCGATCGACTTCTACGAGAGCGACCAGCGCCGCTTCGCCAAGACGTGGAACTTCCGCCCCAACGGCTCCACCAACGCCGCCGACCGCCTCGCCAGCCGCTTCGACGTCTTCGACGACGCCTTCAACGCCGAAGCCCCCACCGTCTTCGGCCAGAAGGTCCGCTGGATCAGCGGCCAGAAGATGTATCAGCTCTTCCGGCAGAACCCTTCGTGGTTCGTGCTCGACGAGGCCCAGGTGTGGCAGGACTACGTCAACAACTCCCGCAACCTGCAGGAGACCATCACCGCCGGTTATCTCCGCACCGACGCGCGGCTCTTCAAGAACCGCCTCTGGATCGTCGCCGGCTTCCGCTACGAGCGCACCGACGACGAAGGCGCCGGCCCGCTCAACGACATCACCGCGCAGTATCAGAAAAACCGCGACGGCACCCTCGTCGACGGCAACCCCGCCCAACCCGGCATCCAGCGCGTGTTCCTCTCCACCGATCCGCTCACCCTGCGCAAACTCCGCTACCAGGAACGCGCCGCCCGCTCCGACCGCTCCTACGACGGCGTCTACCCGAGCCTCAACGCCTCCTACAACCTGTCCGAGAACCTCATCCTCCGCGCCGCCTACGCCCGCACCATCGGCCGGCCCAACATCAACTTCATCATCCCCGGCACCTCGATCTCCGAACCCGACGCCGCCACGCCGACCATCACCGTCAACAACACCGGCCTCAAACCGTGGAGCGCCACCAGCTACGACCTCTCGCTCGAGTCCTACCACATCAAGGACGGCTTCGGCTCCGTCGGCGTCTTCCGCAAAAGCGTGAAGGATTTCTTCGGCTCCATCAGCACGCCCGCGACCCCCGAACTGCTCGAGCAATACGGACTGGAGAGCGATCCCTCGCTCCTCACCTATCAGATCAACACCCGCACCAACGTCGGCGACGCCGAGATCGACGGCCTCGAACTTTCCTACCGGCAGTCGCTCACGTTCCTGCCCAGCTGGGCCCGCGGCCTCCAGGTGTTCGTGAACTACACGAAGCTGAACCTCGGCGGCAACAACACCGCCGACTTCTCCGGCTACAATCCGCAGACCATCTCCGGCGGCATCAACTTCATCCGCCCGCGCTTCTCGATCAAGACCACCATCAGCCACCTCGACGACGTCCGCACCGGCGCCGTCGCCGCCAGCGCCACGGTCGCGCCCAACACCTTCAATTATCAGGCCAAACGCACGCGCATCGGCATCAACGCCACCTACAGCCTCACCCGCCGCTACTCCCTCTACGCCTCGGTCGTCGACCTCGGCGGCTTCGTGCAGGACCTCCAGCGCTACTCGCCCACCACGCCCGACTACGCCAAGCCCACGCGCTGGCAGGAACTCGGCTTCTACACCAACATCGGCATCCGCGGCTCGTTCTGATTTCCCCATGCTCCGCCCGATCCTCCTCGCCACCGCCGCCCTCGCGCTGCTCGCCCCGCGTCCGGCGCTTCACGCCGCCGCCTCCACCGTCGACCACGTCGACGTCTTCACCGCCGGCACCGACGGCTATCACACCTACCGCATCCCCGCGGTGATCCGCGCCAAGGATGGCTCGCTCCTCGCCTTCGCCGAAGGCCGCAAATCCGGCCGCGGCGACTCGGGCAACATCGATCTCCTCGTCAAACGCTCCCGCGACGGCGGCCGCACGTGGGGTCCGCAGACCGTCATCTGGGACGACGCCGACAACACCTGTGGCAATCCCTGCCCCGTCGTCGACCAGCGCACCGGCGCCATCCTGCTGCTCGCCACGCACAATCTCGGCACCGACAAGGAATCCGAGATCATCCCCAAGAAGAGCCAAGGCACCCGCACCGTCTGGCTGCTCCGCTCCGACGACCACGGCGCGACCTGGAGCAAACCTGTCGAGCTTACCGCGACCACCAAAGATCCTTCGTGGGGCTGGTATGCCACCGGCCCCGGCGTCGGCATCCAGCTCCAGCACGGTCCCCACGCCGGCCGCCTCGTGATTCCCGCCAACCACAGCTTCGACGACCCCGCCGGCAAACTCCGCGGCCCCTACTCGCACCGCACCCACGCGATCTTCTCCGACGACGGCGGCAAGTCCTGGAAACTCGGCGGCAACACCGGCGCCCACACCAACGAAAGCCAGGTCGTCGAACTGGCCCAACCCGCCGGCGGCCTCCTCATCAACATGCGCTCCTACTTCGGCCGCAGCCGCCGCACGCATTCCACGAGCACCGATGGCGGCCGCACCTGGACGGCACCCGCCGACCAGCCCGACCTCGTCGAGCCCGTCTGCCAAGCCAGCATCATCCGCCAGCGCTTCCCCTCGGGCAGCACGCCCGGCCTCCTCCTCTTCTCCAATCCCGCCGATCCCAAAAGCCGGGTGAAACTCACCGTCCGCGCCAGCACCGACGACGGCAAATCCTGGCCCGGCCAACTTCTCCTGCATGAGGGCCCGTCCGCCTACTCCTGCCTCGTCGCGATCGACACCGAACGTGCCGGCTGCCTCTACGAACGCGGCGAAAAGGGCCCCTACGAGAAGATCGTCTTCGCGATCTTCCCCGCCAGCGCCGTGCGCTGAGCCGGCAGATTCGAAACGCCGAGGCAGGAAGAATTCGGCAGCCAGGAAACCGGGCAGCAAGCCCTCGGCTCGGCCCCGCGATCTTCCTGCCTAGACCTCGGTTCGTATCCGTTTCCTGGATTTCCGGCTTCTGAATCAGCCTGGTTTTCGTTCCTGGCCTCCTGGCCTCCTGCTTAAAAAGCAAAAAGGCCGGCCCCTGCGGGCCGGCCCTTTTTATGCGGTGAAGTCAGCCTTCCCGCTTACAGGTCGAACGAAGCCGAGAGGATGAACCGGCGCGGATCGACGATGCGATACGCGTAGATCGAACCATCCGGATTCGCCCCCACCGGCTGCAGGCGACCGTCCTCGAAGAGATCGCGCACGTTCAGCTGGAGGTTCATGCGCACCTTGTCGCCGCCGAAGCGCATGCGGTAACCGATCGAGGCGTCGAAGTAGAACCGCGCCTTGTCGTGGATCGGGCGGTTCGGATCGAGCTCGAGGATCACGCCGTTGAAGGAGCCGGGCAGCGTCGACGGCGCCTTGCCGTAGAAGCCGATCGACGCCTTGTCTTCCCAACGCACGCCGCCGCCGACATGGAAGTTTTTCAGCCAGCCGTCGGTGAACGAGTAGTTGGTGATCGTGTTCCAGCGATACTTGCGGACCTGGGTGCGGGGCTTGCCCTCGTTGGCCACACCGAAGAGATACGGCGAGAGCAGGCCGTTGTAATACGAGGTCTCGGGCGTGTCGCCGCCGAGCACGGGAATCGTGTTCCACCACAGGCGGCCGTCGTCGTCACGCGCCGTGGTCCAGACCGGCAGACGCGAATTCCAGTAGTCGTTCATCTCGCGGCCGACCTTGGCGTCGATCGCCACCTGCTGCGCGCCCGTGAACTTGATGCGCCAGTTCGGCGTCGGGTTGTAGGTGACCTCGACTTCGTAGCCCTTGGAGAGCACATCCGAAAGACCGTTGGTCTGCGGCTGGCCGTTGCCCGCGGCGAGGAACGTCGCCATCCAGTCGTCCGTCACGCCCATGATCCGGGCGACCGCCTGCGCGGACTGCTGGGCCGAGGGCGTGATGCCCTGCCGCGCGAAGCGCGCGTTGGAGAGGGCGAGCGCCCACGGATAGAAGCCGTTGGCATCGCGGATGCCGTTGTTTTCCGGGCGGCCCTCGAGACGGAAGGTGCGGTTGCCGAGCGTGCCGATTTCGCCGGCGCGGCTGCCTTCCTCGAGCGTCTCGTAGCGGTTGATCTTCACGTTCAGCTTGCCCTTCAGCGCGGTGAAGCTGAGGCCGTAGTCCTTACCCTCGCCCTTCGCATTGGGCAGCACGCCGTTCAGATCCATCGCGTAGCGCACGACCTGCGGGAAGAAGCTGTCGGACTGGTTGTAGAAGAGATTCACCCAGCTCAGCGGACGCACCACCACGCCGTAGGTCTTGGTGTCGCCCCGCTGCGACGCGCGCGTTGCCGGCCCGAGCGGGCCCGTCACGTCGTCGGTCCAGGGGCCCCACGTCCGCCACGCATCGTAGGTCACGAGGCCGGTCGCCGGATTGACGGCCGCCTGCGACGAAGTGCGCTCACGCCGGCGGTCGCGGCGCCAGCCGACGGTCGTGATCACGCGGTCACGGAAGAAATAGTTCTGCGCGACGAGGCTCAACGTGCGGAGCTCGCTGCGATTGCGCGTCGTGGACGCCCGCGAGAGCTGGCCGACCTCGATCGGCTCGTCCACCCACTGACCGGTGAGATTGTTGAACCAGCGGGCATTGTAGCGGCCGCTGATTTCGCCGATCGCGGACGGACCGTAGTCGACGTTGTTGCCCGTGGCGTCGCCGAGATAATAGCGCTGCGCGAGCTGGTTGCCGCCGACGCGGTTGGCGCGGTTGACCCACGGATTGTCCGAGGCGACCCACTGGCCGTAGGTGTAGGCCTCGCGGTCGGTCATGTTGCGCTCCAAGTGCATCGCGAGCCGCTGGGTGCCGATCCAGGAGAGCAGGCGCGGCATTTCGCGCGGCGTGAACTGGTAGGCGAGGTCGGCGTTGACCGTGTCGGAGATCTCGGGGTTGCGCGTCAGGAACGGACCCACGGCCTCGACATACGGCCGCATGAAGTTCGGGTTGGTCCGCCCGTCCAGCAGCCGCGAATTGATGTCCATGTAGATCACCGTGTCGGTGTTATCGAGCGCGCTGAAAACCGTGCGCTCGAATTCCTGCCGGAAGTAGCCGCCGCGGGCCGCCACGAGGTGCGACGCGGTGTTCAGGAGGATCTGCTCGCCTTCCATCCGCAGCGTCTGCGCCTTGTCGGAGCCGTTGTTGGCGGCGACAAAGTTGATGTTCTCGTAATCGTAGAGCGCCTTGTCCTTGGTCGCCGGCGCGAAGAAGAGCGGGAACGGATTCGCCTTCCGCCGCATGATGTCCGTGCCGGTCTGGAGATAACGGACGTTGCTGTTGGCGGTGAACGGCGAGGGCACGCCGGTCGTGACCGGATTTGCGGTGCGCCCGTGCGTCACGAGCGAGACGCCGCTGCCGTCGATGAAGGCCACGAGGCGGCCGTAGGTGTTGCTGGCCATCAGGCCCGGGGGCAGCAGCGTGTTTTCGTTGGTGACCGGGAACGGACCCGAGCGCGCGCCGTTGGCAAAGGTGACCATCTGCGTGGTCGGATCGAAGGTCGGCATGCCCGAGAGGCGCCACTCCGTCACCGCATCGCGCGGCATGAGGGAATTGGGCCGGCGGAACTGATTCTCGTAGCGCTCGAACGAGGCATTGAGGATCGTGTTGCGGAAGGGCTTGGCCTGGATCGAGCCGTAGTAGCGGCGGATCTCCTCACCCGAGGGTTTGCGGGTGAAGGCCTTCTCCTCGTTCACCGCGGAGAAACGCAGCGCAAGCTTGTCCTCCAGAATCGGCCGGCTCGCATCGAAGGTCACGCGGTGGCCCCCCTCGCTGTCCACGCGGGCCGAGGTGTTGGTGGTGGCGCGGCGCAGGTTGGCCTTCGAGGGCACGAGATTCACCGTGCCCGCGGCGGCGCCGAGGCCGAAGAGATTGGAGTTCGGGCCGCGCGAGATTTCGACCGCGTCGATATTGTAGGGATCGACCGGGATGCGCGCGTTGCTCGAGAAATTGCCGACCGCGATGTTCACGCCGCTGCCGCTGATCGGGCTGCCGACGCCGCGGATGCGGTTGGCGGTGGCGGGATCGCCGGCGACGCCGTCGATGATGCCGCCGTTCCGGTTGGGCGTGAACTGCGTGTAGTTGTGCGTGCCCTCGGTGTTGGCCTCGTAGAGAAACACGTCGTTCAGATCGACGGCCGCCGTGTCGAGCAGCTGCTGCTTCGTGATCACCGTGATCGACGAGCCGAGGTCCTCGAGCTTCGAGTTCAGGCGCGTGCCGGACAGCGTGTTCAAGGCCTGGTAGCCACGGTCGGCCTCCGCCGCGACCTGGAAGGGCGACAGCTGCACGACTTCCTCGGTCGGGATGGTGGCGGCGCGCGCGGTGCCGGCGGGCCGCGGAGCGTTGTTTGCCGGAGCCTGCTGGGCCAGCGCGGCAGGGACGAGCGCGGCGCCGCCTGCGGCGACGGCCACGCGGAGCAAGGAGCGGAGGAGTGCGGTTTGCATGAGGGGTTCTACGGTTTGCCCTTCCCTGCGCAGCGACGCCAAAGGCCTCGCCATCGCAGTCGGGGCGGGGGCCAGCTTATCATTTCGGCCGCCAAGGCAATAGCGCGGTGGCGGTCAACCTTCATACAAAAACGCGCAACCTGGCCGACCGGCGCCGGCCGTTTCCCTCGCACCTGCGGATTCGCCCGCATGCGAATTCGCGCAACACCCCTCCGTGCCGACCCTTTACTCCCCGCTCCCGGCACCCAGCATCCCGGAATGCTCCGTTATCTCGGCAGCGGCCCCCGCCAGTTCGGCCTCTATCCGCTCAAGCCGATCGTGCGCATGAACTGGGAGTTCTTCGCCGTCGTCCGCGGCCGCTGCGCCCCTCTCGCGCCGGCCGCCACACCCCCGCGGCTCGCCCGCTCGACACTGTGGATCACACCGCCGGGCAGCGCCCACACCTGGGCCGGCGAGGGCGCCCGGCGTGCGCATGTCGCCGTGTTTCACTTCGGCTCCGTGCCGCCACCCCTCGAAGCCTTCGTCCGCGAACGCGGCCAGCTCGCCGTGCCGCTTTCCGCGGCCGAGTGCACCCGTCTGTCCGCGCTCGCGCGCGAACTCCAGGATGACTTCGACGCCCCCAACCGTCTCAGCGACCTCGTGTTTCAACGCGCCCTCCTCGAGCTGACGCTCCTCGCGCTCCGCAAAGCCGGCCCGGCCCGGCTCCCGATGCCCGCCGATCACGCCCAGCACACCGTGGAGCTCGCGACCCGCTGGTATGCCGATCACGTCCGCGCCAATCCCTCCATCGCCGATGTCGCGCGCGAGGTCCACGTCTCGCCCAGCACGCTCCGCCGGCTTTTCCGCCGCGTGCTCCGCCAGCAGCCCGCCAAGGTCTTCGGCCGCGTGCAGCTCGAGAGAGGCATGCGGCTGATGTCCGAGACGAAACAGAAACTCGAGAGCATCGCCACCGAGTGCGGCTTCACGAGCACGAGCGATTTCTGCCGCGCGTTCAAGGCCTTCACCAAAGTCACTCCCACCGTCTGGCGCCGCACGATTCTCGCACCGCCCCGCGCCGCCGCACCCGCCCGGTAGCCCAAAGGCGGGAGGGGATTTACGCCCCGACAGGAGCATCCCGCCGCGTCCCCGGCATGGTCTCCACTCCGGACTCTCAACTGCATGAGTCCCCAAAACCGATCACAGCTTCCAGTGATCGCCGGTAAAACGCACCGGTTTCGTCGCCTCGATCAGCTGGCGTTTCTCGGTTCTACTCGGGCGCGCCATAAGCGGATTCGAGTTCAGGCAGCCTGTGCCCGAGCTCGAACAGCCGCAAGTAGTCCGCGACGAGTTCCCAATCCACGGAGCGGCCCTCCGCCGCCGCGGCTCCGAGCAGCAGCAGGATATCGCTCCAGTCGCCGATCGCCCGCGATGCCTCGTTCGTCAACGCCTGCAGCTTCAGCCCCACGATGTCCTCCATCCGGGTGACCGGCAGCGCCAAGTCCGCATCGATGCGGATGCGTTCCGCGCGGCGCAGGATCCCGAGACTCCGCCCGCGGAACGCATGCAGCACGTCCAGCCGCCCCCATTCGGGACCGACACCGCGGTAGTGCGGGACGTTCTCCGAATGAAACTTCCGCCGGTAACCCAACGCGCCGAAAAGCGCGTGCGCCCGGTCGAGATCCTCGAACATGAGCAGGAAATCCAGAGCCAGCGTCGCCCGCTGCACGCCGCATCTGCGACGCACTGCGCGTCGCCGGCCTCGCAGTCTGGTTCGACCGGAACGAACTCGTCGGCGGCGACGCCTGGGATCGCAAAATCCGCACCCCGATCACCGACTGCGCCCTCTTCCTTCCCATCCTCGCCGACCCGAAAAACTCGCGCCGCTCCGAGCGAGCACCGCCCGCGTTCGCACGCGCCCCGCGGTCCCGGAGATGACGCTTCGTTTCCCCGGCGCTCCGACCGCAGCGTTGACCTGTCCGCCCGGTCCGGCAGAACCACCCCCCATCGCTCCGCGTGTTCCAGCCCACGCCGCGCGGCCGCCTTTCCCGGCCGTCCTCCGCCTCCGTTCCCGCCCGCCACGTGCGCGCACGGCCGGCGGCGCCGCCGCGGCCTGACCGTCCGTCCACCCCTACTCGCGTCCTCTTCATGCGCCCCCTGCTCCTCGTCCCCCTGCTCCTCACCCTCGGCAGCGTCTTTCTCGCCGGCTGCGGCCGCCGCGAGACGCCCGTGCAGGCCGCGCTCAAAACCAAGGTCCTCCACGTCGGCAACTTCGCCGAACCGCGCGACCTCGACCCGCACGTCGTCACGCTCGCCACCGACTTCAACCCGATCTTCGCCTTGTTCGAGGGCCTCCTCGCGTTCGACGAGGCCACCGCGCAGCCCATCCCGTGCATCGCCGAGCGCTGGGAAATTTCCGCCGACGGCCTGACCTGCACGTTTCACCTCCGCGCCGATGCCCGCTGGTCCAACGGCGACCCCGTCACCGCGCAGGACTTCGCCTACTCCTTCCGGCGCGTGCTCTCGCCCGCCTTCGGCGCCGAATACGCCTACTTCCTCTGGCCGCTCAAAAACGCCGAGGCGTTCACCACCGGCAAACTCAAGGACTTCGCCCAGGTCGGCATTGCGGTGCCCGATGCACGCACGCTTCGCCTCACGCTTGAGCGTCCGCATCCGTTCCTGCTCTCGCTGGCCGCGCACCCGTCGTGGTTCCCCGTCCACCGCGCCACGATCGAAAAGTTCGGCCGCATCGACCAGCGTGGCACCGCGTGGACACGCCCGGGCAATCTCGTCTCCAACGGCGCGTTTATGCTCTCCGAGTGGCGGCCGCAGTCGCACGTCACCGTCGCGAAAAATCCGCACTACCGCGACGCCGCCCGCAATCGCCTCAACGCCGTTGTCTTTCGCCCGATCGAGAACTCCGAGTCCGAGGAACGAAACTTCCGCGCCGGCCAACTGCACATCACGGATCGGTTTCCGAGCTCCAAGATCCCCACCTACCGGGCGCAGGCGGACTCCGCTCTCCGCATCGAGAACATGCTGCGGTCATTCTACATCGAGATGAACGTGACTCGCCCGCCGCTCGACCGCGTGGAGATCCGCCGCGCCCTCGGCCTCGCCATCGACCGCGGCGCCATCACGCGCAATGTCGGTCAGGGCGTCTGGCTGCCGGCGACCTCGTTCGTGCCGCCCGGCTGCATCGACTACACCCCACCCGACGCGCCGGTGGAAAACCTCGCCGAGGCCCGCCGGCTGCTCGCCGCCGCCGGCCATCCGCTGGGCCAAGGCCTGCCCCCGCTCACGATCGTCATCACGCACGACGTCGAGCGAGGCATGGTCGCCCAGATCATCCAGGAACGCTGGCAAAAGGAACTCGGCGTCGTGTGCACCATCGAAAAGAACGAGCAGAAGGTCTGGAACGAGGCGGTCATCTCCCACCGCTACATGATCTCGATCAGCGGCTGGCTCGCCGACTACCCGGACGCCTCCGCGTTCCTCGACACCCTGCGCACGGGCAACGGCAACAATCACTGCGCCTGGTCCGATCGCGGCTTCGACGAGCTCATGCGCCGCTCCGATGTGACCAGCGGCGCCGAACGCATCGCCCTGCTCCGCCAAGCCGAGGAGCGCATGCTCGCCGCCGCTCCGATCCTGCCGCTCTACTACGCGCCGAAAGCCCGGCTCGTCCACCCGTCCGTCCGCGGTTGGACCGCCTCGCCGCTCGACCTCCACCGCTACCACCTGCTCGACCTCCAGCCGTGACGCCGACGCCGCACCCGACATCGTGGCGGGAGCGTCCCGCTCCCGCCGCCGTCCGCCACGCCTGAAACCGCTTCCGTTCCCCCTCGTTTCTCTCCGCTTCACTTCCATGCCATCCGTTGTCCCGCCCCTCCCGGCCCCCGGCCGCTCCGCCCGCCCGTTCGCATCCACGCGTATCCGGCGTTTCCTTACCGCCGCCCTCCGCCCGCTCGCCCTCTGCGTCGCCGGCCTGCTGACCTGCGCCACCCTGCCGCCCGCCCACGCCGCCGCGCCCGCGGCCGAACACCCCGAGGTGCGCGGCTCCGTGCGGCTCTTCGAAGCGTGGCTCGAAGGCCAGATGGCCTACCGCGGCCTGCCCGGCATCGCCGTCGGCGTCGTCCACGACCAGCAGCTCGTGTGGGCCCGCGGCTTCGGCTTTGCCGACGTGGAGAAGAAACTGCCCGTCACGCCCGCGACCAAGTTCCGCATCGCGTCGCACAGCAAACTCTTCACCGCGACCGCGATCATGCAGCTGCGCGATGCCGGCAAGCTCCGGCTCGACGATCCCGTCGTCCAGCACCTCCCGTGGTTCACGATGCAGCCCGTCGCGCCCGACGACAACGCCCCGCCCACGCTGGCCGAACTCCTCACCCACCACTCCGGCCTGCCCCGCGAGGCCACCGATCACTGGTCGACCTTCAAGTTTCCCGACGCCGCCGGCCTCCGCGCCTCCGTCGCGGGCCGCCCCACGATCTTCGCGCCCGAGGTCCGCTGGAAATACTCCAACCTCGCCTACGCCCTCGCCGGCCAGATCGTCGAAAAACTCTCCGGCGAGACCTTCGCCGCCTACGTGCAGCGCCACATCTTCACGCCGCTCGGCATGAAGGACACCAGCGTCGACCGCGAAGTCCCCGGGCTCGCCATCGGCTACGGCCGCCGCATGCCGGACGGCTCGCGCGAGAAGATGCCCTTCGTCGATGCCCGCGCGCTCGGGGCCGCCACCGGCCTCACGTCCACCGTCGAGGACCTCGCGCGTTTCGTGTCGCTCCAATTCCGTAAAGGCCCGGTCGGCGGCGCGCAGATTCTCAGCACCGGCGCGCTCCGCGAAATGCACCGCGTGCGCGTCCTCGAAAACAACTGGACCAACGGCTACGCCATCGGCTTCGCCGTCAACCGCGACAAGGACCGCGTCTTCATCGGCCACGGCGGCTCCTACCCCGGCTACAAGACCCACACGCTCATCCAGCTCGACGACAAGGTCGGCGTGATCGTGCTCACCAACGGCGACGACTCCGTGCCCTTCGACCTCGCCAAGGAACTCATGGCCACCGTCGGGCGCGCCGTCGCCAAAGCCGCGACGCCCGCCGAGCCCAAACCCGAATGGGATCCGAAATGGAGCCGCTTCGCCGGCCTCTACCGCAACCGCAACAGCGACCTCAACGTCGTGGAACTCGACCGCCGCCTCGTCATCATCAGCCCCACGGCCACCTCGCTCGAATCACAGTCCCGCCTGATCCCGATCGGCGGCGATCGCTTCCGGCTCGAAGCCGCGACCGGCGGCAGCGCCGTGGGCGAGATCGTCCGCTTCGCGGAGGAAAACGGCCGCGTCACGCGCATGTTCACCGGCGACAGCTTCATCGACCGCGTGCCCTCCGCATCCCCCAGAGCCACGGCGCAGCCGTAAGCGCCCAGCGATCCCCGGGGGAACGGAACACTTCCCCCGGCGTGATCGTAGCGGGAGCGTCCCGCTCCCGCCGCGCCGCGCTACACCAGCAGCTTCTCCACCACGTTCCCCGCTACATCCGTCAGCCGGTAATCGCGGCCCTGGAAACGATACGTCAGCCGCGTGTGGTCGAAGCCGAAGAGGTGCAGGATCGTCGCGTGCAGGTCGTGCACGTGCACCGGATCCTTCGTCACGTTCCACGCGATGTCATCCGTCTCGCCCACGACCTGCCCGCCTTTGATCCCGCCGCCCGCGAGCCAGAGGCTGAACGCATTCGGGTGGTGATCGCGACCCGTCACGCTGCGTGATCCGGGCCGGTTCTCGCCCAGCGCCGTGCGCCCGAATTCCGAGCCGCAGATCACCAGCGTGTCGTCGAGCAGCCCGCGTTGTTTCAGGTCCTTCACCAGCGCCGCGATCGGCTGGTCGGCCATCAGGCAGTTGTGCGGCAGATCGGTGTTGATGCGGCTGTGGTGGTCCCACGAGGCATGGATCACCTGCACCACGCGCACGCCGCGCTCGACGAGCCGGCGCGCCATCAGGCAGTTCCGCGCAAACGTCCCGAACAGCCCCGTGCCGCCCAGTTGGTTGCCGCCCTCGATCTTCGGCTCCACCCGGTCGACGCCATACATGTCCAGCGTCGCCTGCGACTCGCCCGAGAGATCCATCAGCTCCGGCGCCGCGCTCTGCATCCGGAACGCCAGTTCGTAGGCCGCGATCCGGCTGTCGATCTCCGGGTCCCGCACCTGCGCGTTGCGCAGCGCGTTCAGCTCCGTCACGCCGCGGATGTTGCGCTCCTGCATCGCCGCCGTGATGCCCGCCGGGTTGTCGAGGTTCAGCACCGGCGCGCCTTCGTTGCGGAACATCACGCCCGAGTATTTCGAGGGCAGAAACCCGCTCGCCCAGCTCGCCGAGCCGCCCGGCACGCCGCGGCCCACGCAGATCAGCACCACAAACTCCGGCAGATTCCGCGCCTCGTTCCCGAGGCCGTAGGAAAGCCAGGAGCCCATGCTCGGCCGGCCCGAAATCGCCGAGCCCGTGTTCATCAGCAGCTGCCCGGGCACATGGTTGAACTGGTCCGTGTGCATCGAGCGCACGAGACAGATATCGTCCGCGATCGAGCCGATGTGCGGCAGCAGGTCCGACAACTCCATGCCGCACTGCCCGTGCTTCTTGAAAGTCCGCGGCGTGCCCATGATCCGCGCCGACTCCTTCGCGAGAAACGCGAAGCGCATGTTCTTCAACATCGACTCCGGCAGCGCCTGCCCGTCGAGCTGGTTGAGCATCGGCTTCGGATCGTAGAGATCCATCTGGCTCGGCCCACCCTCGAGGTAGATGTAGATGCAGTTCTTCGCCCGCGGCGCATGATGCGTGCGCCCCGGCCCCGCCGCCGCGCCGGACTGCGCCCCGAGCAGCCCCTCCTGCCCGAGCAGATTCGACAGCGCGAGTCCGCCGATGCCGCCGCAGGCCTGCATGAGAAACTTGCGCCGCGAGGTGAAGGGAGGTGCCGGGTGCATCGAATGGAAAAACTCGCGGGCGCTCACTCCCGCGTGATGAATTCGTCGAGGTTCATGATCAGCCGCGCCGCCGCGGTCCACGCCCGCCGGGCGTCGCCCTCCGCCAGCCGCAGCTGGTCGTCGAAATGCGCGCGCATCGCCGCGAGTTCCGCCGGCGTCGGCGGCCGCGCGAGGCAGCGTTCAAATGCGTGCCGCAACCGCGCCTCGACCGCCACGTCCGCCGGCTGCTCCGCGAGCTGCCGCCCGAGCGCCTCGTGACACTCGAAGAATACGGGGTCGTTCAGCAGCGTCAGCGCCTGCAGGGGCGAATTGGAGCGCTCGCGCCGCAGGCAGGCCACGCTCGCATCCGAGGCGTCGAAGGTGGCGAGCATCGGATAGGGCACGTTGCGCCGCAGGTGGATATACATGCCGCGCCGGTATTTCTCGGGCCCCTTCGTCTCGGGCCACGTCTTGTTGCGCCCAAACGCCAGCACAAACGCCGGCAGCGGCGGATGGATGCTCGGCCCGCCGATCCGCCGGTTCAGCAGCCCGCTGCTCGCGAGAAAAACGTCGCGCACGGTCTCCGCCTCCAGCCGCAGGCGCATTTGCCGCGCGAGGAGGACGTTCAGCGGATCCCGCTCGAAAAGCTCCTGCCGGCCCGTCGACGCCTGCCGGTAGGTCGCCGAGGTCACGATCTGCCGGATGAGCTGCTTCCGGCTCCACCCGAGCCGCACCAATTCCGTCGCGAGATAGTCGAGCAGCTCCGGATGCGAAGGCGGCTCGCCGAGCAGGCCGAAGTTGTCGACCGTCGCCACGAGCCCGCGGCCGAAAAGATGTTTCCAGAGGTGATTCACCATCACGCGCGCCGTCAGCGGATTCGCGGGCTCGACCAGCCACCGCGCCAGATCCAGCCGGTCCGCCCGCGGGCCGCGGGCCCGCAGCGGCGGCAGCACCGCCGGCGTGCCGGGCTCCACTTCCTCGCCCGTCTGCTGGTAATCACCGCGCAGGTGCACGCGCGTGCGGCGTTCGTGCGTCACGAGGATCGGCGCCGCCGTCTTGGGAAACTCCGGCTCCTTCGCGTGCTGCGCCGCCAGCGGCGCAAAGAGTTTCCTGCCTTCCGCGTCCGCAAACCGCGCCACGTGCCGCGCCACCGCGAGCGCCTGCTCCGGCGTCCGCTGCGCCGCCGGCCGGTCGAGGATCGCCGTCAGCTCGTCGGGCAGCGTGTCCGGCGTGAGCGGCAGCGTCCCGTCCGTGAGCGCCAGCCGGAAGCGCGAGATCACGCCCGTGATCCGGTGCTCGAGCTCGACGAAGAGCGTCGAACCGGCCGGAAAATCCCGCGGCGCCTTCAGCTCGAAGACGATCGCATGCGCCGCCTCCGTCGCTCCCGTCACGCTCCACCCCGTCGTGCTGTCGCCATCGAGCGTATCGCTCGCCGGCGTGCCTTTCGCGGCGAAATCCGCCCGCGCCGCCGCGAACTCCAGCTTGTGCTGCGCGCCGTCCGGCGTCTTCAGCATCGCCGAAAATTCCGCGAGATGGAAATCGCCGCTGCGCGCTCGGCCGACCTTGCGGCCGAGATCCGCCAGCGCCTCGAGCCGGAGGCCCGTCACGCCGCGCCGCGCCACCGGCGCCTTCACCACGTAGCGCGTGCGCACCGGATCCTTCGCCGCCGTCGTGAACGAATGGTCCTCGTTCGCCGCGCCGATCCGCTCCTCGTCCTCCGTGATCGTCGTCACGTCCTCGGGCTGCAGCACGATCCAGCGCTCCGCCGGCCGCTTCAACCCCGCCTCCCACGCCTCGCTCTTCGCGCCGACCAGCGTGGCCACGTAATCCCGCAGCGGCGCCTCCAGCCGCGCGCGCTCCTTTTCCCAGGCGGCCTGTTTCGTCTGGTAGTCGGCGAGTTCGTCGGGCCGCGGCGCGGACAGCTCGCGCTCCGCCGTGCTGTTGAAGAACGCGTAGAGCTGGTAGAAGTCCCGGTGCGAGATCGGATCGTATTTGTGCGAGTGGCACTCCGCGCATCCCACCGTGAGCCCGAGCCACACCGCCCCGGTCGTCGCCGTGCGGTCCACCGCCGCCTTCGTGCGGTCCAGCTCGAGATCCGCACCCGCTTCGTCGTTCTTCAGCGAATTGCGGTGAAACCCCGTCGCGATCTTCTGCTCCAGCGTCGCCCCGGGCAGCAGGTCGCCCGCGAGCTGCTCGATCGTGAACTGGTCGAAGGGCTGGTCGCGGTTCACCGCGTCGATCACCCAGTCGCGATAGAGATACGCGTAGGGCCGCAGCGTGTCGTTGAGGTAACCCGCGCTGTCCGCGAAACGCGCCAGATCGAGCCAGTGCCGGCCCCAGCGCTCGCCGAAATGCGGCGACGCCAGCAACGCGTCCACCTGCCGCTCGTAGGCCTCCGGCCGCGCGTCATTGACGAACGCCTCCACCGCCGCGGGCTCCGGCGGCAGGCCCGTGAGGTCGAGACTCAGCCGGCGCAGCAGCGTCCGCCGGTCCGCCTCCGGCGACGGCGCGAGGTTCTCCCGCTCGAGCCGCGCATGCACAAAGGCATCGATCGGGTGGCGCCCGCGCGCCGCGGGATCGCGCACCGCCGGCAGTTCCGGCCGCCGCGGCGCGTCGAACGCCCAGAAGTTTCCCCACCGCGCGCCTTCGTCGATCCAGCGCCGCAACAATTCGATCTGCGGCGGCGTGAGCTTCTCCTTCGCCTTCCGCGGCGGCATCACCTCGTCCTCGTGCGGAGACGTGATGCGCAGGAAAAGTTCACTCTCCCCGCTCCGGCCCGGCACCACCGCGAGCGCACCGCTCTTGCCCGCACCGCGCAGCCCCGCCTCCGTGTCGAGCCGCAACCCGGCCTTGCGCTCGCGTTCGTCGGGGCCGTGACAATGGAAACAGTTGTTCGCGAGAATCGGCAGGATCTCGCGCCCGAAATCCACCGCCGCTCCCGCCGCGTCGACCGCCGCCGCCAGCGCCACGCCGAACGCAGCCAGCCCGATCCGCACGGATCGGCGGCTTCGGACGCGAGGAACACAAGCGTGGGGCATGGCGGGGAGCCGTGAACAAATCACTTTCCGCGCCGAGGTGAAGACCCGAGGTGCCCCGGCCCGCAGATTCCTGCCCACGACCGTTCGCACCTGCGCCGCACTTGTGCCGCAACCCCGATACTCCCTACGTTTCTCCACCCCACCCCGACTTATCCCATGCGCCCCTTCCTCGCGCGCGTCGCCGGCCTCCTGCTCGCCTGCACCGCATCCTTTCCGTCCACTGCCGCCGCCGCCAACGCCGCGACTGCGCGGCCCAATATCCTCCACATCCTCGCCGACGACCTCGGCTGGAACGGTCCCGGCGTCTACGGCAACAGGGACGTCGCCACCCCGCACCTCGACCGCCTCGCCGCCCAAGGCCTGCGCTTCACCGCCGCCTACGCCGACGCGCAGTGCTCGCCCACCCGCGCCGCGTTTTTCTCCGGGCAATACGGCGCCCGCAGCGGCGTCTTCAAAGTGATCCACGAGAAAGAGCCGCCCAAGGCCTACCTGCGCCCGCCCGAGGCCACCCTCGCGCTGCCCCCCGCCTTCGCCACGCTTGCCACCACCCTCCGCCGCGCCGGCTACGCCACCGGCCTCAGCGGCAAGTGGCACATCGCCGACGACTATCCCGCCGCCCCGCTCCGCAGTCGGGAAAACGGCACCTACTTCGACCGCTACGGCTTCGACTTCTGCGGCGCCGCCAACGAATCCGACCACCCCGAGGACAAGGCCGTCACCGCCATCACCGACGACATCCTCGGCTTCATCGAGCGCCACCGCGACCGGCCGTGGTTCGCGTATGCCGCCCACTTCACCACGCACACGCGCCTCCGCGCTCCCGCCGCGCTCGTCGCCAAACACGCCGCCCGCGGTTACCCGCGCACCTCGAGCCCGACCGGCAAGTCCACCGAACGCCCCACCGCCGAATACCTCGCGATGCTCGAGCACTTCGACGCCGAGATCGGCCGGCTCCTCGCACGCCTCGAGGCCCTCGGCCTCGCGGAGCGCACCGTCGTCGTCTTCACCAGCGACAACGGCGGCCTCTCCCGCATGGCCAGCATGGCCCCGCTCCGCGAGGGCAAGGGCTCGCCCTACGAGGGCGGCATCCGCGTGCCGCTCCTCGTCCGCTGGCCCGGCCGGATCAAGGCGGGCACTACCTCCGCCGCGCCGGTGCACACCGTGGATTTCTATCCCACTTACGCCGCGCTCGCCGGCGCGACCCCGCCCGCCGGCACCAAATTCGACGGCGAGAACCTCGCGCCCCACTGGCAGCACGGCACGCCCCTCCCGCGCCGGGCCCTCTTCTGGCACATGCCGACCTACACCGTGATGTATGCCCGCACGCCCTGCGCCGTCATCCGCCAGGGCGACTGGAAACTCATCCACTGGTTCGGCGACTACCTCGACACGCGCGGCTTCACGCCCGACCAGATGCCCTACGGCAAACTCCTGCTCGGACCGCGCACCGAGCTCTACCGCCTCGCCGACGACCCGGGCGAGACGCGCGACCTCGCCGCCGCCGAACCCGCCAAGGCCCGCGAACTCAAGGCCGCCCTCGAAGCCTGGTGGCGCGACACCGGGGCCACGTTTCCCACCCGCAATCCCGCCTACGACGAAGCCTCCTGGTGGCAGCCCGAGCCCCGCCCCGGCACCAAGGCGAAAGCCAAGGCGCCGTAATCCCCGCCTGTTTCTCCCCGCTCCGTTCCTTTCCCCATCGCCCCATGTCCCATCCCGTCCAGCTCCGGCGGATCCTCGCCGCGTGCGCCAGCCTGATCGCATCCACCTCGCTGCCCGCCCAATCCTCCGCTCCCTCGGACGCTCCTTCCCCGCTGCGTCCGGATGCCGTCCGGCTTTCGCCTTTTCTCGTCTCGCCCGTGGGCGACGAGGGCTACCGCGCCGCCAACACGCTCGCCGGCACGCGCATGAACACGTCGCTGTTCCTCACGCCCGCCTCGATCTCCGTCCTCACGAGCGAATTTCTCGACGACATCGGCGCGACCAGGACGGAGGACTTTCTCCGCTTCTCCGCCAGCACCGATTACGACGTTTCCGCCCAGGATGCCAACGGCAACGGCAACCAGTGGTATGACGCCCCCGCCAAGATCCGCGGCTTTGCGGGCGCCACGGTCACACGCGACTACTTTCCGTGGAGCCTCTCGTCCGACACATTCAACGTCGAACGCGTCGACGTGAACCGCGGACCCAACGCCGTCCTTTACGGCATCGGCGCCCCCGGCGGCGTCATCAATACCTCGACCAAACGCGCCGCGCTCAATGCCCGCCGCAGCTCCACCACGGTTCTCCTCGGCAGCTGGGGCCGCCGCCGCGCCGAGCTCGACGTCGCCGTTCCCCTCGTCCGCGACCGTCTCGCGCTCCGCCTCAACTCCGTCCTCGAGGATCGCAACGGCTGGCGCGACTTCGAGGAGTTCCACCAGCGCGGCTTCGCCGTCGCCGGCACCTACGCACCATTCCCCACCACCGCCGTCCGTGTCGGCGTCGAGAAGGTCCGCCGCGACCAGCTTGTGCCCCACGGCACGCCCGACGACGCCGGCGGCACCCGCTGGCTCGCCGCCGGCGCCCCGCTCGCGCCCAATCCCCTCAACGGCACCAACCCCGACGCCGCGCTCCTCCGCTTCCGCACCTCCGAGAACGTTTACTTCGCCCCCCAGTTGCGCGCCCAGCCGTTCCGCCTCTCCACCATCGGCGCCGATGCCCGCCCCGATCTCGCCGGCACGCAGGCGCCGGGGTTCTGGGACACCGTGCCCGGCCCGCGCACGCTCGCCCAGGGCAACGTCGACGACCCCTACCTCGGCTCCCTCGTCCCGCTCCAGGCCAGCCTCCCCGGCCCCGGCTCCACCACCAACAATCACTACACCGTCTACCACGCGTTTCTCGAGCAGCAGGTCGCCGGCTTCACCGTCGAACTCGGCTTCCGCCGCCGCAACTACTGGCGCGACAACCGCACCACCGGCGTCGGCGGCGTCCTCGCCGATCCCAACCCCGTCCTCCCCGGCACCCACTTCGCCGACGGCGACTCGCGCCTCGCGGCCGGCCGCCTCCCCGGCACCGCGCTGCCCGACGTCGCCGCCCCCAATCCCATGGTCGGCCGCCTCTACGTCGAGGGCCAGGCGCAGACCCGCCCCTTCGACGAGAACGCCGACCAGTATCGCGTCGCCCTCGGCCGCGAGTTCGACCTCACGCGGCGCCACCGCTGGCTCGGCCGCCACGCCGTCTCGGCCCTCTGGCAGCTGGAACGCAACCGCAACGGCACCTGGGTCGAACGCGAATACAACCTGACTCCCGCCAACGGCCAGCCCATCGACTCCGTCACCAACAACCTGATACGCCGCACCTACCTCGATTTCTCCCGGTCCGGCGGCACCCGCGGCGCCATGGATCCGTGGACCAACCCCATCCGCGCCCCGGGCGTCACCAGCGGCTTCGCCTTCAACGCGCCCAACGGCTGGCGGCGCGTCGACACCGGCAGCCGGATGCTCGCCGGCCAGAGCCGCTTCCTCGCCGACCGCCTCGCGTTCACCGCCGGCTGGCGCCGCGACCGGGTCGACGACTACCGCACCGTCGCCGGCGCCGTCCGGATCCCCAACTCCACCAACCTGTATTCGAAACTTGAGGACGTCTTCGGTCCGCCCGAGGTCTTCGCCGGCAACACCTCCACGTTCGGCGTCTTCGCCTCCCCGCTGCGCTGGCTCGGCCTCACCTACAACCAGTCCAACAGCGTCCTCCCCCAGACCGCCCCCAATCCCTTCGGCCAGCTTTACGGCCCCCGCCGCGGCGAAGGCCGCGACTACGGCGTGCGCCTCAACCTCGCCGACGACCGCCTCTACCTCACCGCCACCCGCTATACCACCGATGACCGCAACTCCCGCACCGGCGCCTTCGTGCAGCAGCAGACCGGCTTCACGCCGGTCATCAACGCCGTCATCGACACGCTCCTCGCCCGCAACCAGCCACTCCCACCCAGCATGGTCGCCGCCGGCGTCCGCACCTGGTCCGGCGGCAACGGCATGACCGTCGACGTCGAGGGCCGCGGCCAGGAACTCGAACTCGTCGGCCGCCTCGCCCGCGGCTGGAGCATTTCCCTCAACGCCAGCGAGACCAAGCTGAAGCTGGGCAACGTCGCGCCCTTCCAGAACGCGTTCTTCGTCGAGACCCGGCCCCTCTGGGACGGCAACGCCACCCCGCTGGCCGACACACCCACGGCAGTGCAGACCTACGTGCGCACGCGCGACAACACGCCCGGCCGTGATTTCACGCTCAACCCCGCCACGATCAACGACGCCTACGACTACGCCTCCCTCCTGCGCGACGAAATCAACCGCGCCGACGGCCAGCAGCCGCTCCAGCACACCGAGCACGGCGTCAACGTGTTCACCAGCTACCGCTTCGCCGCTGGCGCCGCGCGCTGGCTCCGCGGCTGCCGCATCGGCGGCGGCGCCAACTGGCGCTCCGCCCCCGTCATCGGCTACGACGCCGCCCGCGGCGACGCCCCCATCCGCGGCGACACCACCCTCCTCGTGAATGCGATGCTCGGCCGCATCATCCCGCTCGCCCACGGCCTGTCCTGCGACGTCCAGCTCAACGTCCAGAATCTCCTCGGCGAACAGGACATGATCCCCTTCTCCGCCACCGCCCCCGGCCAGGTCATCGTCTACAACTACCCGCGCGTCCGCCGCTCCTTCGACGTCCGCGCCAATTTCCGCTTCTGATCCGCCGCGCCGCCTCCGCTCCGATGCCCGCCCGCCTCCGCGTTTTTCTCCTCTGCACGCTCGCTGCCTGCACGCACGCCACGGCCGCCCCCGGCGCCGCGCGCCCCAACGTCCTCCTCATCGTCAGCGACGATCAGGGCTTCAGCGATTTCGGCTTCACCGGCAATCCGCTCGTCCGCACCCCCGTGCTCGACCGCCTTGCCGCCGAATCCGCCGTCTTCCGCAATTTCGTCGTCGCCGCCGCATGCTCCCCCACGCGCGCCGCGCTCTACACCGGACGTGAGCACCTCAGCACCGGAGTCTGGGGCGTGCCGCCGCGCGCCAACCTTCGTCCCGACGAAGCGCTCCTGCCCGCCTGGTTCCGCGCCGCCGGCTACCGCACGATCTACGCCGGCAAGGCGGATACCGCCCGCCTCCCGGAATCCTCGCCGTGGGAACGCGGCTGGGACCAGGGCTACTTCGTCAGCGGCTACCAGCACCGCGACCCGACCCTGCCGAACCGCGGCCCCACCCTGCAGGCGAAGGGGTGGACCGCCGACCTCGTCACCGACCTCATCCTCGAGTTCCTCCGCCCGCCCTCCGCGCAGCCGTGGTTCGCCACCGCCGCCTACATCATCCCGCACCTCCCTTGGGTGCCCGACGAGGCATTCGTCGCTCCCTTCCTCGCCCAGGGTCTCTCGCCGGATCTCGCGCGCTGCTACGGCAGCCTTGCCCAGATGGATACCGCGATCGGCCGCCTCCTCGCCGGCCTCGCCCCTCTCGACGGCGGCCGCGGGACCATCGTCGTTTTCCTCAGCGACAACGGCATGAGCCACAAGGCCGAGGCCGAACGCGATCTCGCCGCACCCGACTGGGCCCGGCGCAACCGCCACGGGCTGCGCGGTCACAAGGCCACCGTCTGGGAAAACGGCCTCCGCGTCCCCCTGCTCGTCCGCTGGCCCGGCCTGATTCCCCCCGGCGATCGCCGCCAGTTCGGCGCCGTCGAGGATGTCGTGCCCACGCTGCTGGACCTCGCCGGCATCGCCCCCGACTCCGTTCCGCATCTCCCGCTCGCCGGCCAATCGCTCCGGCCCGCCCTGCTCGACGCCGCCATCGTCCGCGAACGTCCCCCGGTCCTCCGCCTCGCCATCTCCGGGCCCGGCGCGCCCAAGCCCGCCGACGAGGCCAGCCCACGCCCGCGCCGCCTCGAGGACCATCACCTCGCGCTCCGCGGCGCCCGCTTCAAGCTCCACGCCCTGCCCGGCGGTCGCACCGAACTCTACGACCTCGCCGCCGATCCCAGCGAGGCCATGGACGTCGCCGCTGCGCACCCCGCGCTCGTGGGCGAGCTATCGGCCCCCCTCCGCGTCCAGTGGGATGCGCTGCTCGCCTCCGGCCGCGCGTTCGCCACCACCGGCCCCACCGAACCCCGCGCCAAACGCGCCAGGAAGGAGAAGTGACAATTCCGCCGCGGGCTCTTTGCTACGGGCACCCCATGCGCCTGCTCCTCGCCGCCCTCGCGTGCGCCGCGTCCGCTCTCACCGCGCCCGCCGCTCCCGCCTCCCGGCCCAACATTCTCGTCATCCTCGCCGACGACCTCGGCTTCTCCGACCTCGGTTGCTACGGCGGCGAAATCGCCACGCCCAACCTCGACGCCCTCGCCCAGGGCGGCCTCCGTTTCACCCACGCCTACAGCACCGCCCGCTGCTGGCCCTCGCGCGCCGCCGTCATGACCGGCTACTACGCCCAGCAGGTCCGCCGCGATACCGTGCCCGGCATCGAGAGCGGCGGCGGCAACCGCGGCATCCGCCAGGCCTGGGCGCCCCTGGTCACCGAGTTCCTCCGCCCCGCCGGCTACCGCAACTACCACAGCGGCAAATGGCACATCGACGGCAAGCCCCGCGACAACGCCTTCGACCACAGCTTCGAGATCGGCAGCGGGCAGAACAATTTCTTCAAGGCCCCGGGCAACACCGACGACGGGGTGCCCGACGTCCAGACGCCCGGCTACTACGTCACCACCGCCACCGCCGACGCCGCCGTCAAATACCTGCGCCAACACGCCGCGCACCACGCCGACCGGCCGTTCTTCCACTACCTCTGCTTCACCGCGCCGCACTTCCCGCTCCAAGCGCCGGCGGAGGACATCGCCCGGTATGCCGACACCTACCACGTCGGCTGGAACGTCGTCGCCGAACGCCGCCACGAGCGCCTCCGCCGCCTCGGCCTCGTCGACCACGCCCTGCCCGCGATGGAGCGCGAGGTCGGGCCGCCGTATCCGTTTCCCAACGACATCCCGAAGCTCGGCCCCGGCGAGGTCACGCGCCCGCTGCCCTGGAGCGAGCTCACCCCGGTGCAACGGGAATTCCAGGCCCGCAAGATGGCCATCCACGCCGCCATGGTCGACCGCATGGACCGCGAGATCGGCCGCGTGCTCGCGCAGCTCAAGGCCATGGGCGCCTTCGAGAACACCCTCATCGTCTTCGCCTCCGACAACGGCGCCTCCGCCGAGATCATGGTCCGCGGCGACGGCCACGATCCCGCCGCGCCCGCCGGCTCCGCGTCGACCTTCCTCTGCCTCGGCCCCGGCTGGTCCAGCGCCGCCAACACCCCCTTCCGCCGCCACAAGACCTGGGTCCACGAGGGCGGCATCGCCACCCCGTTCATCGTCCACTGGCCCGCCGGCATCCGCGCCCGCGGCGAACTCCGCCGCGATCCCGTCCATCTCATCGACGTCGTGCCCACCGTGCTCGAGCTCGCCGGCATCCGGAAACCGGATACCATCAAGGGCCACGCCGTCCCGCCCTCGCCCGCCCGCAGCCTCGTGCCCGCCTTCGCCCGCGAGGGCGCCCTCGGCCGCGATTACCTCTGGTTCATGCACAACGACCACCGGGCCATCCGCGCCGGCGACTGGAAGCTCGTCGCCCTCGCGCAGGGCGCCTGGGAACTCTACGACCTCGCCCGCGACCGCGGCGAATCCACCGACCTCGCCGCGCAACACCCGGAAAAGGTCCGCGACCTCGCCGCCCGCTGGACCGAACACTTCGAGGCGACCAAACGCCTCGCCCTCACCGATCCCGCGCCCCCCGCACCCGCAGCGAAGAAAAAGAAGTAGCCGCCCGCTCCCATCACCCGCCCGCCGGTCCCTTCCCCCGCCACGCTAATACCTGCGCCGCCCAAACCCCTCCGGCACATATCCGGCTCTTCGGCCACTTCCGTGATCGTCTCGTCCCTCTTTCTGCTGCCACTCTCCGACCTTACCCATCCCTGACCAACCATGCTACCAACCCGCACCCAGCGGCTGCTGCGTCACACCGCACTCGCCACCGCCCTTACCGCCACCCTCCTCGGCCAGACCGCGCCCGCCGGCTCGGCCACCGCCCAGGCCGGCGCCGGCAAGGACGACGTCCTCCGCCTCGAGGCGTTCTCCGTCACCGGCACCAACATCAAGCGCCTCGACCAGGAAAAAGTCCTCCCCGTCACCGTCTTCAACGTCGAGCTCATCGAGGCCCGCAACGCCCTCACCCCGGTCGAGATGCTCACCGCCCTCCCGCAGGTGACCAACGTGCCCCTCAACGAGACCCAGAACGGCGGCGCCAACTCCCGCGGCGACAACGCCAACATCAATCTCCGCGGCGTCGGCGCCGGCAACACCCTCGTCCTCCTCAACGGCCGCCGCATCGCCCCGCACCCCATCACCTCCAACGACGGCGGCGTCCCCGCCTTCTACGCCAACGTCAACCAGCTCCCCACCCAGGGCATCGAGCGCATCGACGTGCTGCGCGACGGCGCTTCCGCCATCTACGGCTCCGACGCCGTCGCCGGCGTGATCAATTACGTTTCCCGCCGCGACTTCCGCGGCACCGAGCTGCGCACGCGCTTCGGCGTGCCCGAGCACGGCGACGGCCGCAGTCTCCAGGCCACCCTCACCCACGGCCGCGACTTCGCCCGCGGCCGCGGCCGCTGGCTCTCGACCTACGACTACTTCCGCCGCGAAGCCATTCCCTTCAGCAGCCGCTCCTTCACCCGCAGCGCCAACCACACCGACCAGGCACCCCCGGGCTTCAACGCCCTCGGCGGCTCCTTCGACGGCCGCTCCGCCGTGAGCGTGTTCCCGTCGTTCCGCGTCGGCACCTCGACCACCGCCACCTTCTTCCGCCCCATCAACGGCAACCTCACGTTCACCACGTCCTCTCCCACCGCGAGCGTGGCCGCCCGCGCCGCGAGCCCCGAGTTCTTCACCAACACCAACGAGTATCAGACCGTCGGCCACAACAAGTCCGACCGCCACAACTGGTTCAACAACGTCGAGTTTGACCTCACCGACCGCGTCACCGCGTTCGCCGACTTCTCCCTCTACCACTCGACGTCCCACCTCCTCCGCCAGCCCGTCCAACTCAACGCTCCCGGCTCCGATCAGTTCGCGCCGATGAGCGTCGACAATCCCTTCAATCCCTACGGCTCCCGCTTCTATCATCCGACCGGCGCCCCCAATGCCGACGGCACCGCCCGCCTCACCGGCACGCCCCAGTCCATCACCATGGTCTCCGTGCTCCTCCGGGAACTCGGCGCCGAAAGCATCCAGGTCCACTCCGGCGTCTACCGCGGCGTCGCCGGCCTGCGCGGCAAGTTCCTCGACGGCTGGACCTGGGAGTCCGCCGCACTCTACACGCAGGCCTACACGTCCGACGTCTCCAGCAACGCCGCCCGCGAGTCCCTCTTCCAGCGCGCGCTGATGCGCACCGACGCCACCGCGTTCAATCCCTTCGGCTCCACCTTCCGTGTCGCCAACGGCGCCGTCGTGCCCGACCGGCCCTACACCAATCCCCGCTCCGTCCTCGACTCGTTCTCGCAGATCTGGCGCCACGACGGTTTCAGCGCCATCGCCAGCCTCGATGTCCGCGCCTCCGGCCCGCTCTTCCGGCTCTGGGGCAACACCGTCTCCCTCGCCACCGGCGCCGAATACCGGTTCGAGGATTTCGAGGATCGCCGCCCCGCCTACGTCGGCAGCAATCCCCCCGGCGTCGGCCTCAACGTCGACGACAACGATTACCTCGTCGCCTCCTACGCGCCCGACTCCGCCGGCGACCGCACCATCTACAGCGCCTACGCCGAGACCATCGTGCCCCTCGTCGCGCCGCAGCGGAAGCTCCCGCTCGTCCACTCGCTCGAGCTGTCCGGCTCCGCCCGCTACGAAAACTACAGCGACTTCGGCACCACCGTCCGCCCCAAGGCCGGCCTCAACTGGAAACCCTACTCCGGCCTCATGGTCCGCGCCTCGTTCAACAAGGGCTTCTCCGCCCCCAACCTGCCGACCCTCTACGCCCCCACCCGCTTCATCGTCGATAGCGCCCCGGGCCTCATCGACACCTACCGCAACGACACCATCGGCAACGCGCGCTACGTCATGAAGCGCTTCTCCACGGGCAACCTCGACCTCAAGCCCGTCAACTCCACCGGCAAGAGCTTCGGCCTCGTCCTCGAAGTGCCCAAGGTCAAGGGCCTCTCCGTCACCGCCGACTACTGGGAAATCGACCAGACCAACGTCATCGGCAGCTTCTCCGACAACCAGCTCTTCAACAGCGACGCCGCCAAGCTCAACGCCTTCACCCAGGCCCAGCTCGCCGCCGGCCGGAACATCAACCAGATCGACGCCGGCTCCGGCACCGCCAACTACCAGGGCGACCCCGGCATCAAGCGCCTCCCGCCCACCCCCGCCGACATCGCCGCGTTCGCCGCTTACAACGCCAGCCGCCCCGCGTCCCAACAGGCCGCCGTCGTCGGCGTCATCGAGTCCCGCAACATCAAGTTCCAGAATCTCGCCAAGGGCTTCGCCAGCGGCATCGACCTCAGCCTGAACTACCAGGTCCCCACGCTGCCCATCGGCCGCTTCACGCTCTCCTCCGACTGGTCCTACGCCATCCAGAGCTACCAGCTGCGCGACGTCCCCGGCGCCGCCCCCGCCTTCATCGAACGCCTCGGCGTCGACGGCACCACCCGCTGGCGCGGCAGCAACTCGATCAACTGGCGCAAAGGCAACTGGAGCGCCGGCGTGAGCGGCTACTACACCGGCCGCTTCGCCGACACCGCCTCCGTCACCGCCGCGACCTACGAAGCCCTCGGCCGCCCGAGCTATATCTCCAAACAGTTCGACAGCGGCGGCTACCTCTACCGCTTCGTCATCCGCGACATCGTGACCTTCAACGCCAACCTCAGCTACCGTTTCACCGCCGAGGCACCGAAGCTCCTCCGCCGCACGTCCGTGAAACTCGGCGTCGTCAACCTCACCGACCGCGAGCCGCCGCTCGCCTCGGGCGCGTTCGGCTACTCCGCCTCCGTGCACGGCAGCCTCCTCCCCGGTCGCACCTGGACGCTCGAACTCGTCCGCCAGTTCTGACCCACGGTCGCCCCCGCGTCCCGTGTGAAGAGCCCCCGCCGTCTGTTGCGCCACGCCGCCCTCGCGGTCGTCACCGTCGCGTTCGTCTCCGCCGGCTTCGCCGCCGGCGCGGGACGACCGAATGTCGTCCTGATTTTTCCGGACAACATCGGCGCCGGTGAACTCACGTCGTTCGGCGGCGTGCGCGGCGTGCCCACGCCGAATATCGACCGCATCGGCCGCGAGGGCATCCGGCTCACGAACTTCAACGTCGAGTATTCCTGCACGCCCTCGCGCATCGCCGTGCTCACCGGCCGCTACGCGATGCGCGCCAGCCAGGACAACAACAGCGGCATGACCCTCTGGGAGCGGACGATCGCCGAGGCCGTGCAGCCGCTCGGCTACGCCACCGCGCTCTTCGGCAAGTGGGACCTCGGCGGCCCCGACTGGCACGGTAAACGCGAGCCCACCCAGCAGGGCTTCGACGAGTGGTATGGCATCCCCGAGACCAGCCACTCTTCCCAGTTCTCCGGCATGCCCGGCTTCGACCCCGCCACGCAGGAGACGCCGTCGGTCTGGTCCGGCACCGCCGGCTCGCCCGCGCGCAAGACCAAGGCCTTCGACCTCGACGCCCGCCGCCGCCTCGACCGCGAGGCCGCCGAACGCGGGGCGGAATTCATCGCCCGCCACGCCCGCGCCGGTCGTCCGTTCTTCCTCTACCTGCCGTTCACCCAGCTGCACTTCCCCGCGCTCCCGCACCCCGACAAGGCCGGCACCACCGGCGCCGGCGACATGGGCGATGCGATGGCCGACCTCGATCACAACACCGGTCTCATCCTCCGCGCTCTCGAGCAGGCCGGCGTCGACGGCAACACCCTTGTCATCTGGGCCGGCGACAACGGCGCCGAGCTCCGCCGCCCGTGGCGCGGCGCCCCCGGCGCCTGGCGCGGCTACTACAATTCCGCCATGGAGGGCGGCATCCGCCCGCCGTGCGTCATCCGCTGGCCCGGTCGCATCCCCGCCGGCCAGGTCTCCAACGAGATCGTCCACGAGATGGATCTGTTTCCCACCATCGCCGCCGCCCTCGGCGCGCCGGAGATCGTTCCGACCGATCGCGCCTTCGACGGCGTGGACCAACTCCCGTTTCTCGCGGGCCGGCAGCCGCACTCGAATCGCGACCACGTGCTCTTCCTGGAGCCGAAGGGCTCGGTGATGGCCGTGAAATGGCGCGACTGGAAATTCTGGTATAGCTTCCGGACCGAGCTGCCCGATCCCGAGCCCGACAACCTCGCCCGCCTGTTCGATCTCCGCGTCGATCCGCGCGAGGAGATCGACGTGAAGGACCACTACCCGTGGGTGATCGGCGTGATGGATCGCCGCGTCGCCGACTTCGAAGCCTCGCTGCTCCGCCACCCCCGCACACCCGCCAACGCTCCCGATCCCTTCACCCCGCCACCGCCCGGCTCCGGCCGCCCCGTCGCCACCTACACCCGCACCGACCGCGGACCGGCGACACCCCGCTCCAAAGCCCTGCCCCGCCCCGATTTCTCCGGCAGCTGGTCCACCACCGTGCTGCAGACCCGCTCGCCCATCGGCCGCGTCGACACCCCGCCCGTGCCCACGCTCGGCAGCGGCTGGGGCGATCGGATCTCCATCGCCCACACGCCCGACCGCCTCGACCTCGAGCGCGTGATCTTCTCGCCCCGCGACCTGCAGCCCACCGCGCGCTACCGCATCGCGCTCGACGGCGCGCCGACCGCGCACGACCACGAGGTCGGCCGCGCCGGCAACCGCGCGACGACCACGGCCGCATGGGACGGCGATCGCCTCGTCGTCACGTCGCTGTTTCCCGTGACGGATCCCCGCTCCGGCGAAACCTCGACGAGCCAGGTCATCCGCACGCTCTGGCTCCAGCCGCCCGCAAGTCCGCCGTGGGAGCCGACGCTCATCATCGAGACCCAGCGCGACAGCGCCCTCGGCGGCCTGCCGTCCATCACGCGCACCGTGTATTCGAAGGGTTACCGCTAGTTCGATCGCGCCGCCGCCGCGCACAGCACCTTGAAGCCGCGGGCCCGCTCCGCTGCGTTCTTTCCGCCCCGATGTCCCACCCCGCTCCCGCCGTCCTCCTCGCCCTCGGCCTCACCCTCGCTGCCGCAGCCGCCACCCCACCCGCCCGCTCCGTCGCGGACTACCGCAACTGGGCGCTCCTCCGCAGCGGCAACGCCGAACGCGGCCGCGCGATTTTCCACGCACCGGATCGCGTCGCCTGCGCCAACTGCCACTCCGTCGACGGCACCCACGCCAAGGCCGGCCCGGATCTCTTCGCCATCGGCGACGCCCTCCCCCGCCGCGATCTCATCACCGCCGTCCTCGAGCCCAATGCCACCCTCGCCGTCGGCTACGCCACCACGATCGTCGCAACCAACTCCGGCCTCACCCACGCCGGTGTGATCAAGCGCGCCGATGCCGCCGGCCTCGCACTCATGGGCCCCGATGGCGTCCTGATCACCGTCCCCGCCGCCGAGATAAAGTCCCAGCAACCCGGTCCGCTGTCGCTCATGCCCGAGGGCCTCCACACCGCGCTCACGCTGCCGGAATTCGCCGATCTCATCGATTACCTCGCGAGCCTGAAACAATCCGCCAACTCCCTCACCGCCCACCGCGGCATGCCCGAGGAGATTCCGCCGCTCGCCCGCCCGGCGACGCTCCGTCCGCTGCTGCCCGAGGCGCTGCGCTTCCCCGGCTCCACCGTCCAGCGCGCGGGCGATGTCCGGCTCGGTCTCACCTGGTTCGGGCAGATCCCGGGCGAGAACGACGCCTTTCTCGCCGCCCACCAGTCCGGCCGCCTCTGGCGCCTCGACCGCGGACCCGCCGGTTTCACGAAGACTCTCTTCGCCGATTTCTCCACCGAGGTGTTCAATCGCCGCGGCCCCAACGGCCTGCTCGGCGTCGCGTTCCACCCGCGTTTCGCCGAGAACCGCCGCTACTTCGAGAAACACCAGATCGTCGAGGGCGACGCGATCGCCACGCTCGTCGTCGAACGCCGCGCCGCCCCCGATGCCCGCACAGACTCCGGCGAACCACCGCGGCTGCTGCTCCGCATCCCCGCCGTCACCCAGAACCACACCGGCGGCACCGTGGCCTTCGGACCCGACGGCTTTCTCTATCTCGCGATGGGCGACACCGGTCCGCAGCAGGACCCCAACGGCCACGGCCAGGACCTCTCGCTGCTCCTCGGAAAAATGCTCCGCCTCGACGTCGACCGCCGCGATCCCGGCCTGCCCTACGCCATCCCGCCCGACAATCCGTTCGTCGGCCGCGCCGGCGCCCGTCCGGAGATCTGGGCCCTCGGCTTCCGCGAACCGTGGCGCTTCAGCTTCGACCGCGCGACCGGCGATCTCTGGGTCGGCGACGTCGGCCAGGACCGCGTCGAGGAGATCGCCCTCGTGCGCCGCGGCGAGAACCACGGCTGGAATGTCGTCGAGGGCTTCGAGCCGTTCTCCAACCGCCACCGCCGCGCCGGCGAGACCTACACGCCGCCCGTCGCCGCCTACCGCCGCCGCTACGGCAACTCCGTCACCGGCGGCCATGTCTACCGCGGCGACGCCGCCCCGTCGTTCGCCGGCGTCTACCTCTTCGGCGATTACACCTCGCGCATGATCTTCGGCCTCACGCAGCGCGACGGGAAACTCGAGTCGCTCCGCCACGTCGCCACCGCGCCCGAGGGCATCGCCTCCTTCGCCGAGGATGCCCGCGGCCGGCTCTACGTCGTCGGCTACGAGGGCATGATCTACGAACTCGACCTCGCCTCCGCCGAGTTCGAGCGCACCGCTCCGGCCGCACGCCCCGGCCCCGTCGCCTGGGAACGCCGCGCGTTTCCGCTGCCCGAGTCGATCTGGAGCGTCGAGGCGCTCGACACCAACGGCGACGGCCAGCGCGAGCTCATCGCGATGGGCGTGACCAAGGTGTTTTCCATCGAGCCCACGCTCTGGCGCACCACGACGCTCTTTGATGCCAAGGACGGCAAACTCCTCTATTGCGTCGCCCTCGATGCCAACGCCGACGGCGCCACCGACCTCGCCCTCGGCCGCTATGCGATCCCGTGGATCGATTTCCGCACCGCGCGCGCCAAGGGCGAAAACCGCCCCGAGCCCGCCGGTCCGGACTTCAGCGTCGGCTGGCTGCAGAACCCGCGCCGCAGCGGCAGCTGGCGGCTGCAGGTCGTCGACCGCGAACTCAACGGCATCCACGGCCTCCACGCCGCCGATGTGAACGGCGACGGCCGCCCCGATGTGATCGCCAACAGCATCAGCGGCCCGGCGTTCCCCAACAGCCTCGCCTGGTTCGACCTCGCTGCCCCGGGCGGATCGCAGCGCGAGGTCGTCACGCGCGCCGGCGCCGACGGCCGGCCGCACTACCTCGATGCGGCGGACATCGACGGCGATGGCCGCACCGACATCCTGCTCGGCGACTCCGGCGCCGGCACCTTCACGTGGTGGCGCCGCGGCGACCCGGGCGAGCCGTGGACGAAACACCGCATCGGCCAGGAAAAAGGCGCCACCAATCTCCGCGCTGCCGACATCGATCGCGATGGCCGCATCGATGTCGTCGGCGCCTGCGGCCACGGCAAAGGCGTCGTCTGGTATGCCGGCCCCGCGTGGACCCGCCAGGTCATCGATGCCGACTTCGCCAATCCCCACGCCCTCGCGCTCGGCGATTTCGACGGCGACGGCGACATGGATGCCGCCGTCGCCTCCTACACCTCCTTCATCGTCCGCTGGTATGAGAACGATGGCAAAGGGCGTTTCACGCCGCACGACATCGACACCGGCAACCGCCAGCAGGCCTACGACCTCAAGGCCACCGATCTCGACGGCGACGGCCGCACCGATCTCATCCTCGCCGGCCGCGAATCGAAAAACGCCGTCGTCTACTTCAACCGCCGCCCCTGATTCCCCACCCCGTCTGCAGCCGCCCTGGAGCCGCGGGAGTCCCACCGCGCTCCACCCCGTCCTAGCCCAGGGTAACGCCACCGCGCCGCAGCCACATGCCGTCGCGCCCGTGACAATCCTTGACCGACTCCCTCGCGGCCCGCTTTTCATTCCCGGCGCTTTCCCCGCGCCACGACTACCCCACCGTCCTGAACGCGCCGCGCTCTGCCGTGCGCGTGGCCCGAATTTCGCCCCTCGCCCCAGCATGAAACACCCCGTGCCCTCCCTCACTCTCGCCGGCCTCCTCGCCGTGGCGCTCGTTCCTCGAGCCGTCGGCCAGCCTGCGCCCGCGTCCCCATCCGCCACCACCGCCGAGCAAGCCGTGGCCCTTTCGCCCTTCGTCGTCGCGACCGAGAAAGACACCGGCTACGCCGCCACCAGCACCCTCGCCGGCTCCCGCCTCAACACCGACCTCCGCGACACCCCCGCCGCGATCTCGGTCATGACGCGCGAGTTCCTCCTCGATATCGGCGCCATCAACGTCACCGAAGCCCTCGGTTACGGCATGAACGTCGAGAAAGACTTCTCCGACTTCACCGGCAACGGACTCTACAGCAACGATCTCTTGATCCAGATGCGCGGCTTCGTCGGCGCCTCGCTCGGCCGCAATTACTTCGGCTGGTTCGGCGCGCACGACAGCTACAACGTCGAGCGCCTCGATTTCTCCCGCGGCCCCAATTCC
>JACCDX010169125.1_pt1 | contig 39687 bp, 48 predicted proteins | sample 7449681 | NCBI WGS metagenome assembly JACCDX01 (sample SAMN15323450, study PRJNA562643) | freshwater metagenome | isolation source: river surface water | place: USA:Blue River Watershed | collected 2017-08-18
AAAAGATGCCCTTCGCACTTTCTTCCAAAAAACCCGAGCAGAACTTTCATCAATCAAAAATTTTCCAGATCAAGGATTGAATGATGAGGCGGATGCCTTCAGGCATTTCATTTGGTCTGGCTTGCTTACTAAAGACCTTGGCGCCGAAAGAGCAAGAGAGTTTCTTGATGCTCATGAAGCCAATCGACTGCAAGACGCCTCCGAAAAGAATATGGACCTATTTAACAATCAACAGGGCCAGCAAACTGCGAGGAAACTGATCGACGAAAACAAGTGGAGCCAAAGAGAGCTCGAGTCCGAGGGGCTAAAAGCACTTCGGGAGAAGAAACTTCAGGTTTTAAAACCTGGATTAAAGATTCCGGAGAATCCAAAATGAAACAATCGAAAATAGCATTCTTTATTTTTATCAGCATTTTCGCCACCACCTACAGTTGTTGGGCACAGTTTTATGCAGCAGAGTTTATGCCCATTGAAAAAGCTGAAAAAAAATGGCAAGTCAAAGCTCTCGACAAAGAACTTTTCCGTTCCGGCGAACCCACGAAACGTGCCTCGATGGCTGTTGATATCGTCAAGCGCCAACTCTATGTTGGTGAGGATATGCTCAAAGTTCGCAAGGAGCTGGGGCCGCCTGATAGTTACTTTTTTAGCGATACAGTTTATGCTTATAAAATCATGCCATTCCCAGGGAAAAATAAAGAAAACTGGCATCTTGTTTTTATCCCCGATGAAAATCTGGAAAAAGTGAAAGAAGTTAAAATCCACAAAAAATGTTGCTACAAATTTCCCTTGGATTGAGAGCAACTTTTTTATTTGGCGTAGCTTCTCAAATCAAGTTTGCTGGTGAAACTCTCGCGCAGCACTCTGACTAACACTTGGCTCGTGAGAGCAACACCACGGCTGCTTGTGAAGACATATTTGCTCTGGTGCTAGCGCAGAAGAGCTGCTGGCAACTACCCATAATCACGTTAGAAATCTGGTTCGATAGCGACTTTTTGTCTTATCAATGGACATACCATAAAAGATATAGTATATATTTAGTATATGGAACATTTTCCTGGAAAAGAACGCAGTTAAAGCCCTCAATAAAGCACCGAAAGAAATCCAGGAAAAGTTCGAGAAGTGGAGAGATGTCGTTCAGATTCAAGGCCCTAAAGGTCTTTTTGAGATCAAAGGCTTTCGGGATCATGCTCTGAAGGGCGAATGGCAAGGAGCGAGGGCAAGCCGACTGAACGACCAATGGCGAGTGATTTATTATGTCGTCGCCAATGAAGTTAAAATTTTAGTAATGGAGGTTACACCGCATGACTACCGGAAAAAAGGTTAAAGAAATCCTGAAAAGTGGAAAGTTTGTTCCCGCAAAAAATCGAGTCGCGATGACTCCGGGGCAATCTTTACGCGTCATGCGAGAACTTCAAGAGCTTTCGCAAAATGAGCTCGCTGAACTCAGCGGGCTTCCTCAGTCTACGATTTCTGGAATGGAATCGGGTCGAATTAATATCGGCGTTGAGCGAGCAAAAGTTTTGGCTAAAGCACTACGAGTGCACCCTGCTGTGATTGTTTTTCCTGGCTGGGACGTGGGACACGCGTCTTGATCAAAGTGCTCTGCGCTTTCTTTCTTTGTTTTATTTTCTTCACTCGTGTCGCGTTCATTCCCGACAAGGCGTATTCCAGCAACTCAGTTCTAAGACCCGGCACCATAGAACGCCAATTTTCTCCAAATTCTGATTCCTAAATTGTCGACCTCTCAGAATTAAAAAACCCGCAGTTAAAATTTTTAACCGCGGGTTCCTAAATCTCTCAATTAAAAATTTATAATTAGAGGCCCTGAACGCAAATCAATTTATAACTTCCGTTGCAAGCATAGCGACCATCATTAAATGTGGCATCTAAAGAGTTTCCGCTCCCTTTCCCCATCCATCCATTGTCGGAACCTGAATTGGATGTCCATCGATTACAGTTGCCGTCATTAGGCGCTGTTGTGTTCCCAGGATTCCAAGAGTCATCAGCAACACCTGTCCACCAAATTTCTCCCGCGTTTGTGGAGATATTTGTGATTGAAGTAAATACCGCACTCGCATTGGTTGTCCCAAATGTTGCACCACCCGTCGTCTTATAAACAAAACTCGGCTGCAATACCCAGTCTACAGTTGGGTTTAATGCCGAGCGATCCACTCCATCAACGAGAAGCGCACGGTATGTGTAACCATCATTAGGATTAGAGACGTCATTAGCGCACAAAGTATCTGCCGCAGCGATTCCGCCGATGTTGCCGCCAACTGTTGTGGTCGTCAAAAATACTTTTAGATGGCTCACGACGGTCACTGTGCGAGTCACTTCGGTTGCAGCATTTGAAGCCGCATCAGAAACATTATAGCGAATAACGTAATCACCTAAAGTAGCGGTGTTTACAGTGTCTCCAGTTGTTACAATATTTGCCGTTATAACTCCATCAGTATCATCTGATGCTGTTGCTCCAGCATCAGTGTAAGTTGCGTTTTGCATGACCAACACGGTGCTGTTCCCTAAGAGGGTAATTGTTGGCGCTGTCGTGTCCGGCGTAGCAGGAGTTTCAGATGGCAATATTTCTTCCGGAACCTTTTCGCAACCCGTTGAGAAACCTAAGACCAAAGCTGCAGATATAATAAAGTTTAAATATTTCAATTTCACCTCGAGCGAAACATATCGGCTCAAAGTTTGAAATTCTGAGTTCAAAAGAACAGAATTTAAAAATCTAGATATTGGTGGCAGAGTCTCGGAAATCCTAAATATTTACCCAGTTTTTTGTATCGTTATAGCACGCCCATTCGACAGCGACGACTCTTGGCGCAATCAGCCCAGCGTAGCATCTCACTAAACTTTTTTTGCTTAGATGACCGTAACAGAACCCATTGCAGATTTTCAGAATGGAGACTTTGGGACGTCTGCTTTTGAAGCGTTAGGTAGTCTTGTCAGTTGGGAAAATGGAGAAAGGAACACCAATTTTATCTTTCTTAATTTTCAACCAGTTGCAAACAAACCCTACGCCGCGCCCTCACTCCACAAACGATCGGCGGAGCTCTCACTGCCACTTGGAAGTAGTCATGAGCAACTCCACCTCAAAAATTCCTAGTGCCTCAGACCCAGGGCGCCCAGAACGTGGGATTCACCACCGGGACCGATTCGCAATTTGCCTTCCGAGTAGGGATTGGAAACATCATAAAGATTGTTGTTATCCAGGAAGTCCTGCTTGCTCACATTGGTGCCATCGCTCAGGATTCCAGCATCCAAAGCGTAAAGCATATTTCCTTTGACGAGAAAATGAGTGCCGCGAAGGGCCAGCCCCAAATCCGCATTTTGGATCATATTGTCGGTGATGGCCGTTCGAGCGTCCGCAAAAACAGTCAATCCGATATTCGATCCGGCCGTTCGGTTGTTGGCGATTTTGAGACTGCCATTTCTCAAGACGGTTTTATCTCCGTCCAAAAAGGGAGCGACAAAAATAGCTGAGGACATTCCAACACCTGAAATATTGATAAATCCGTAGAGGTCATTGTTGGTGACTTCAGCAATCAGTGTCGAGTATTGACCCGAGTACAACCCACCCAACTGAATTCCATTTTGGCTCAATGTGGTCGTCCCAATGCCACGCAAGCTGTTGTTGCGGACCATGACCGTCAATGGCGCCGGAGCATTTTCCTTGTCCACTGAATTCGCAAATATGCCATTGGTCTCAAAGTCCTCAATCGAGTTTCTTTCAATGCTCACAGTTCGAGGTGCGACTTCCAGCTCCTTGGGACCTGTCGAAGTGTTCACGACTCGGACGGGAACCACGTTCCAGTCATTGGCGCGGCTCATGCGGCGAATTTTGGTGAACCAGGTGTCGGAAATTTCGCCGTCCGCATTGAGAAAGTAAACTCCCATCAGTCCTGAGAAATCCCCACTGTCGGCTTTGCCACGACCATCGATAATCAGATTTTGAATGGCCGCCTCTCCATTGACGACCAAGATCATCGGATGAAGTTTGGTGTAGGGAGCAAAATTCCAGGCTGTGTCTGGAGCTTCGATTCGAGCTCCTGTCTCCCCAATTAGATAAATATTTTTCTTGATGATCTGAACCGCTTCCCGACAGGTGCCGCTGATGCGAATCGTATCGCCAGAGGAGGCCGAGTCGATGGCTTTCTGAATTCCACTCCCTGAAGGTCCACAATCAACGCGTTTGACTTTCGTCTCGATAGAGCCCTCCGCCTGCGAGGCGTGAGGAACAACCAAGGCCGCAGCCAATAGGCTCACAGCCAGAGAGTTTCTAAATAATTTAATATTGATCAACATTTTTAACATGGTGGTTTCTCCTTTAGATGAGAAACCTAGATCGATGACAAACTAGCCGTCATGACTTGATACCCTGCAATTGCAATTAAACACAGGTAGGGCCTTCCTTTTTACAACCACCCGCGGCAAGTCGATCTCCAATGCCACCCTGTATTCCAACAACTCCACCCCCGAGCGCTCTTGACTGCTTCCGAGAAAGGAAGACAGTGAAGTGTCGACTCTGATTATTCAGGGAGGTGGCAAATGCTCAGTTTTCTGGCGACGCTTTCGGCTGTCTTGATCACAATCGTTGTACTTGCGGGATTCGTGGCCCTCGGTGCAGTTCTCTTTTTTGAATTGTATGCGACTTACAAATTGTGGCGCGAAGACGGCTTCAAAAAATCAGACGCTGTGCCCGAATCGGGAAAATAATTTCGCGGCCCCTGCTTTCTCAAGTGCGGGCTTCTTTCGATTTTCCAGGTAAATGCTGATCGCAATGATCAAGCTCACAATCGCGGCAAAGAAACACCAAGACGAAGTCAGTGTCTCCGCTTTGGTGATTTTGGCCAAAATCAAGCTCGCAAAAATCAACCAACCCATGCGTTTCGCCATTCGGTCCGAAGTGACGAGCAACGGCAAAACCGTTGAAGAAAAGTAAAGAAAAGGCTGCACGCTGACCGGAATCCAGCCAAAGGGATCTTGAAAACGATAATCTAAACTGTGCGCGTGAATCACCGCAATCGGAGCCTTCACCCACAGAGCGGCCGTGGCGTAGATGAAAACAAAACTCCCGCAAGCGAAACAAAATTGAAGAATTCGTTTTCGAAGCAACTCAGTTTCAAGAAAGAGAGCACTCACAGGAATCCACAGCGGCCAGAATGCCAATGCGAAAAACACAAAAGACTGAACTGCCATCGATTGAACCTGAATTGAGCTTGAATTCCGAAACGCCATCCAAACAAAGGCCTCAGTCATCTGCTGAATGGCGAATAGAAAAGGAATCATGACAAAAGGCTTTTCCCGAGGCGAGCGGCTCACTGCGAGAGCCGCCGTCCCCGCAACTCCCAAAAAACCCGCGGCCGTGAAACTGGCTGTGGCGGAAAAACACATGAACACCACACTTTCCCGCATCGGCTGCATTCTGCCGGCGAATCGCCTCCGAGAGTGCAGGGATCGAGCCAGGTAGCGCCTTCCTTTTTACAGCTGGTCGCAGCATCGCTAGTCTTCCGTCAGAAATAGAGAATCTTTTAATGAAGCCACTGCTGGGCGAATGAAAACTGAGCTTCTTCGATTTCCTTCGGAGTCGCATCGCGCGCTTCGATGGCCTCAATTTCAAAGATCAAGTCTTGCCCCGCCAATGGATGATTCTCATCTAAAGAAACCATTTCTCCATGGATTTGCAGCACTCGATAATTTCGCCGTTTCTTGGACTTGGAAACAATAGAGACTGTTTGACCTGGGCGAACATTTTGGAAATCGGGAATTTTTTTGAGGGGAAATAAAATAACTTTGCTAGGATCGTAAAATCCATAAGCTTCTTCTGCTTTCAGATAAATCGACCGACGCTCACCTTTCTCCAATCCATGCAAAGCTTGAGAAAGAGCTTTGAGCGGAGCTCCTTCTCCAGAAAGGGAAGTCAAAACATCTCGATTGAAAGAAGAACTGATCACTTGTCCGGTGGCATTCTTCAGAAGGCATTTAAATGAAACGACCTGTGCCTGCATACGAGAGCCATCCTTTGTGTAAAAAAATAAGGCCAGCTTTCGCCGGCCTTATTTTTCTGTTTCAAGATAAAAACAATTAGTACGAACGGCGAGAATTGAATCCGCCACCGCGACTGTTTCCGCCCACACGACGAGGCTCTTGTGGTTTGGCTTCGGAAATGTTCATGGCGCGTCCGCTGAGCTCTTGGCCGTTCAATTTCTCAATCACAGTCTGAGCTTCATTGGCTGCTGACATTTCAACGAAAGCGAAACCTTTGCTTCGACCTGTGTCGCGATCCATGATCACATTCGACGAAGAAACTGTGCCATAAGCAGAGAAAATCTCTGTGAGTTGATTTGAGTCCACACTGAAAGCCAGATTACCGACATATAACTTGTTACCCATTTTGCCTCCTAAAAAAAGCTGGGAGCCATTCGCAGAAGACAAAAGACCATCTGATGAATTTTTTGAACGACATTGAATGCAGTAGAACACGCCACCTGCGGATTAGATATGTCCAAATCAACCGCGCATCTCAAAACACAAATTTCCTCACCACAACCAGCACCGAGGACTTGAGGCCCTCAATGCCCATCGTCTTTTTTACAACCACTCGCAGCAATTCGTTCAAGATTGGTTAATGCTCCATAGAAGTCCTTGCAACTGCTGCTGACGTTGCACTTTCACTGGTTCATTACTAACTTCGCACAAACCGCAGCAGCTCCGCAAAGCTTCGACTGTCAGCTTTCTTCAGCGCGTGGATGTAGTGCTCGCGAGCGGAGCCGTGCTGATCCAAAGACTCGGCGGAGCCTCGAGCGCCCCAGGTGAATCGCTCGTGACCCAAGTTGAAGAGCAACACATCCGTCAGCGTTCGGGCCCAGCGCCCGTTTCCATTGGGAAAAGGATGGATCACCACCAAGCGATGATGAAAGCGGGCGCCAATCTCATCGAGCGGATAAGTCTCCTGACTGATCCAATAACCCACATCCGCAATCAGCTTGTTCATCTCTGCCGGAATGTCGAACCACTTGACGCCAATTGACTTGTCGGTGTTTCGGTACTGCCCCGCCCACTTCCAAACTTGTCCGAACATCTCCCGATGCAAATCGCGCATGAATTTCTCAGTGAGAAAATTTTTTCGCTTCTTGGAAAAAGCCCACTTCTCACCTTCCAAAATATTCGCCTGCTCGGCCGCATTCAGTTCTGACTGAGTCGAAATATAAGAAAGCCGCAATCCCGCAATTTCATTCGGGTCCAAAGGCGTCGCTCCCACTGGATACTCAAATTTCATCGAACTCATTTCGGACTCCACAGACGACGATCCAATTTGGATTTGATATCCGCTGCCAGCTCTTCCCAATGCAATTGGTTTTCGGCCTCACCCGGCTTTTGTTCCTCGAGAGCCATGGTGTGCAAAGTGCGACTGAGAATTTCACGCGCCGAAGCCCTCGCCTGATCGTCGACGATTTTCTCTAAGCTTTCCTTGGGCACCAAAGCGTAGACCAATTCGCAGTTCAAGGCTTTCGCCGCTCGCTCCAAGGTCTCCAGCGACACTTTCTTGCTGACTTCTCTTTGCTCGAGCAAAGTCACTCCAGATTGTTGAATGCCCATCCGCTGCGCCAATTGAGTCGTGCTCATGCCGAGTGCTTCGCGCAGAGCTCGCAACCAACCTGACTTGGGCGGAATGACTTTTTGAGCTGGCGTAAAAGCTTTGAGTTTTTGATCCAGGCTCTTTCTTTGAGTTTTTCGCAAGGCTTTTTGAGTTTTCATTCTTATCTAATATACCATAGTATATTTTAAAAAGATTTAATTATCTTCTATAGCATATAGAAACGAGACGTTTTTATATGCTATAGGGTATATGAAAAACTGACCAACGGCACCAAAGGCGGGGCCGCCCTGGACCGGAGAGCCTAAGCCTTTTTCACAAATTCAGATTTCAAATTGATGGCACCAAGGCCATCGATTTTGCAGGCGATATTGTGGCCGTCATTGCCGTCCACTAAACGAATGTTGCGAACTTTGGTGCCGACCTTCACAGAAGAAGACGATCCTTTGATTTTCAATTCCTTGATCACAGTCACGGCGTCGCCATCGCTGAGCAGATTGCCAAAAGCATCACGAATGCGTGTGTCTTCAACCACTGCGGCGGACGTATCAACACTGGCGTCTGCCAGAGCACTCCATTCGTGAGAGCACTCGGGACAGATCCACAAATTTCCATCAGAGTAAACATTTTCAGACTGGCACTTTGGACATTTTGGATCAGCTTGCATTGAATTTTCCTCGAAGGCCCATGCTGCTTCAAAACCAAGAGGAGTTCAAGTATTTCAACCGAACCAGCTTGGGCTCAGCGCTCCAACTCACTTCACCGATTCTTCCGAATCATCCAATTCGTGATCTCCGCTGGAATCCTCACCCACATTGGCTTCTGCCTTCATTCCATCAGCGAAGCAAGTGTAGAGATCCGTCGCTGAAGGTTGAATGGTGGGACAGGGATTGGTCGCAGAAACTCGGTTGCTGGAATCGATCGTCATGTCGGCATTGATGGCAGCCAAATCAATTTTCTTCAACAAGTTGGCTGTGTGAATGCTCAAGAGCAAATTAGAACCCTCTGCCAATGTGACAAGATTGGGGCCTGCAATCTCGTAATCAATTCCATCAGCCAAAGCCACGATGAACTGAAAACCAGAAACAGAGCCTTTGAGTATCACAGAGTTGGTCAAAAGTTCCACAGGCGCACCTGCAGAAAGAGAATCCACTTTCTCCAAACGAGCGCGAAACCTTCTCACACCCAAAGTCGGCGCCGACAAATTTCCCAAAGCCACGGGAGAATTGGCCAAGAGGTCCACCGAGAAGGGACCCACCAATTGCACTTCCGAAGTCTCTTGCGCTTCCGCTGTTTCCGTCGGTTTCAATTCGATGTCTTTCAGCCCCAACCAAAACTCGCTCAAAGTCACAGCTCGCATGGCCGAATCAAAAAGCGCCGGAGCTGGTAATGCCATTGCTTTCTTCGGAGCCAGCAGCCACTCCCAGAAAGTGCGCGGTTGCGCTTGCACAGAAGCGACACTTCCAGATCCCGTTACTGTTAAACTAACCAAGGGATTTCCAGTTGAAGTGTTGCCAGTCTCGGATTTTTGACAAGCTCCTGAAAGCATCAAAAAGATCACCACTAGAAATTTGATTTTATTTTTCATTGGTCACTTCCTGTTTTTTTAGTCAAAGGAAAAGCTGCCGCTTCAAAATGATAAATCTCATCAATCTCTTTGAATGGTTCCGCCCACTGTTCCAATTTCTTTTGAAACTCTCGAATCATTTCAAAAAGCTCTCCTGTTTTTTCTGCCGGCAATCCAATCGTCGAACCAAGCACCACTCGTTTTTCCCGCGGAGTGTTGGCAATCGACTTGGCCGCCAGATTCAACATTTCGTGGTGGAAGGCCCCCAAGGAAATACGAAAAATATCATCATGACACTGCAGAGTTCTTTTCTGAATGCGAAGCTTGCCGTTTTCATTTTCAATCAATCCTAACTGCTCGAGCAACTCCAAAGCTTGGGTGATTTCGGCATGAGAAACTTTCTCGAGCAGTCTATCTCGAATCCAGGATGGATCATTCTCAAAATCCCTGAGCTGAACCATCTCCCGAACAGCCAGGTTGTGCCATTTCGACAAATATTTGTGGACCTCCCATTCGGCTGGATTGTCTTCCCGATAAGAACGCAAATTTTGCAATTTACGAAGGGCCACTTTTTTCTCTTCCGTGGTCGCACTCAAAGACAAATCCACCAATCGATCCAAAGTCCGCAGCTCCCCTGGCTCCAGTTGCAGAAAGGGAGCTATCTTGTTGTAAAGGCGAAGAGTCAAAGGGCGTTTCTTCTGAGTCACCATGGTCAGGTAACTGACAGAAACATGTGCGGCTCGAGCCAAAGACCTCAAGGAAAAATCGCGATCGGTCGTTTTCAAAAACAAAAACCAATCCTTGAGGAATGGAATCGGGTCTTGATATTTACGAACCGAAGGTCGAGTCAGGGATGTCGCAGCCATAACTTTTTCCTTTAGTGAAAAAAAAGATTGCTGAGCGTCCCTGCCCAGCAATCCACCATCTGTTTTACTAACCGATATCGTCGACTTCTTCTTCGGTGTCTTCGATTTCACCACTGCCATCGTCATCACGACCCATTTTGGATTCAGACTCGATGCCCTTGCGGAAGCAAGTGTAGAGATCGTTCGCCGAAGCATCAATCAGAGGGCACAAATTGTTGCCCGCCACACGATTCGAACTGGAAATCGTCGTGGTGCCAACGATCCCACTGAGATCAATCTTCTTAAACAAATCCGCCATTTTCACAGCCACCAAAAGATTGGCCCCTGCCGAAGGCGCCACTCCATGACCGCCTCCCACATTCACTTCTGTCGAATCATCAGCTAAGTAAGTGAAACTCGCTCCGCCGACCGTCCCTTCAAAGACAATCGAATTTCCTGTGAGCGAAGCAGGTGCGGTCACTGGCAATGCCGTATCCGTTTTGTGGAATTGGAATTTGATTCGGCGAAGTGGCATGTCGGGAACTGTGGCCTCACCCAAAACCGTCGCTGCGGGATCGACCAAATTCACAAAGTAAGGACCTTGCAATGACACTTCCACTTCTTCACCTGCACTGCTCAATTCCTCGGCCTTGAATTCAATTTCTTTGATCACCACCCAAGCCGAGTTCAACACCACTGTTGCTCCACTGGCATCCACCAGCGATGGCGGAGTGTTGGCAATGGCCTGTGGAAAGAATAACTTTTGCCAAAGACTTTTCACATTTTGGGCAACTGTGGTGGCCCCTGAAGAGCCCGTCATCACCACATTTGTTGTGACCGTCGCGGCCGAGTCACTTTTGTTTGCGCATCCTGCAAGTTGACTCAAAGCCAAAGTTGTCAGAAGGCCTGCCACCAGCACTCTTTCTTTTTTAAAGTTCATTTGCGTTTTCATCTCGTCCTCCTGTCGATGCCTTCGCATGACAAGATCAGAATAAAATCGGCCTCAAATTTATTCTATTTTTCTCGTATTTTGTGAACACTTTAGCTGAGCTTTTCGATTTATTAAGAGGCATTACAATAGCTTATTTGAATTCTCAAATTAGAACTATCTGATTTTTGTGAACACTAAAAAGGTCCAGTCGAGGGTCAAAATGAAGCTTTTTAGCAATTTATTAACCAATTGTTTGAAGCCACTTCCCAAAAAATCAAGTTAGGCTTCTCTTTCCACTGAAGAAAGGAATCTTATGATCACTCGCTTAATCGTTCTCACTTGCACTTCTCTCATTGGGCTCTCGAGCGGAGCCGCCGAAGAACCCATTTCCCTTGAACGCGGTCGCTACTTGGTGCGCATCACTGGCTGCAATGACTGCCACACTCCCATGTACGGGCCCAAAAACGGAGTCGTCCCCGAAAAAGAGTGGCTCTCCGGAGTTCCCGTCGGCTGGAAAGGACCTTGGGGCACAACCTACGCTTCCAACCTTCGCCAAAGCATCGGCCAAAAAACAGAAGACCAATGGGTCAGTTACGCCAAGTCTTTGAAAGCCCGTCCGCCCATGCCCTTTTTCGCATTGAATGAAATGAAAGAAGCGGATCTGCGATCGATTTTCAAATACGTTCGATCATTGGGAACTCATGAGCAAATCATTCCCGAAGCTCTTCCTCCCGGCATGGAGCCCAAAACTCCGTACATCAATTTTGATGTGATTATGCCGAGCGCTCCCAAAGCCAAAAAGAAAAGCTAAGCTTAGCGGGGGAGCTGAACCAAACTCCCCTCGCGAATTTGATCCCCAGGGAAAAGAATCACAGTGTCTCCCTCACTCAAACCCGAAGTCACCACCGCTCGCTGATCATTGCGTTTTGAAATTTGAATGACCTTGAGATTTGCGCGCTTTTCTGGATTCACGATGTAAACAGCCCACTCACTGCCGTTCTTAAACAGAGCTCCCAAGGGCACACTGAGCACACTGTCTTCTTGAGAAATTAAAAAGAGCACATTGACGTGGTAATTGTCGCCAAACTTTTCTTGGAGTTCTTTCGGGATCTGATCAAAAGACAATTTCACTTCCGTGCGCTCTTCCTCGACTCCCAGTGCGGACATTTTGACTGAACCGGCACGACTGATTTGCGATATCTGAGCTTTGAGCTCTCCCGCCCCTCCCCAATTGAGGATCAGCGCCGATCCTTTTGGGCTCAGCCGAACAGCGTCCGGAGTCAAAAGCTCAGCCACCACTTCCAAATCCGACAAATTGGAAATTTCAATGATGGGCTCTCCTCGAACAATTGGCCCACCCGATTCTCGATGCAATTTGGAAACAACTCCATCGATCGGACTTTTCACAATCATCACCAAGTCCCACTCGAGCCGAGTCAAGACTTGCCCTTTTTGAACCACGTCTCCGACTTTCACTTGCAGATTTTCAATCGAACCCGTGGCGAAGGCGTAAAGAGTCTGCTTTTGTCGAGAATGCACTTTCCCTTCCGCCGCCAAAGTTTCCACGAAGGGTCCTTTTTGCAGGACTTCGACTTCGACGGGAACAGCTGTTGGTCGCAACAGAAAATAGAGCGAGATTATTACTGCCAAAACTAAAAATCCGTAAAAATATTTTTTCACTTCTCACTCCCGCGCTTTCAAGGCTGAAGAAAAATCCAATCGCCGCACTTTTCGGTAAAGAAAAAGACCACTCGCAAAAAATGTCAGCAGCAATATCAAAACAGCCGCCGCATAAGTCGACATCTCAATCACCAGGGGAAACTTGAAAGTTTCATTGTGAATCAAATCCGTCATCGCAAAAGAAAGCCAGAAGCCCAAAAGAATTCCTGGAATGAGAGACAACAAAACTTGCATACCGATATCAAAAAACAAAAGCTCAAAAACTTTTCCAGTTTCAAATCCCAAAATGCGCAGGCTCGCAAGCTCCCAACTGCGCTCCGAAAATCCAATTCGGGCCGAGTTGTACATCACCGCCCCCGCAATCGCGACGGCAAAAGCAAACAACACAAAAGTGAAAACATTGATCATGTCCGCTACTGTCCGAGTGAAACTTCGAAGCAAAAGACTGCGAATGGTGATGGCTGCCACTTCGGGGCGCTCTTTGAGAGAGACATAGATCTTCTCGGCTTGCTGCGGATCAATCTTCAATTGAATGGTGTCGACCACGGGTTTTTCTTGAAGCCAGCGATGCAAATCCTCTTGCCGGGCATAGGCCTGCTGACCAATCATATCATCCACAAAGCCACTGACCGGCACTGCAAACTCGCGTTGAGCACCTTCCAAGACTTTGAAATTCACAAGGTCCCCGGTCTTCATTCCCATTTGAGATTCAAAATACCGGCTCAAGAGCACTCCCCCGGGAACTGGCCTGATCACATTTCCCTTTTCATCCAACACTCGGCTTAACTGAGCACTCGACTGCCATCCAAGAAGCCCAATGTCTTTTTGAAAATTCAAAAACTGCAATCGCACACCGACAGAGCGTTCGCCTTCCGCCATCATCACTCCGGGAATGCGTTTGAGCTCCGCATAGACATCAACAGTTTTGGGATGCAGCAAACGAACAGTCAGATCCTCGCGTCGCATTTCATGAAACTGCCGGTTCATCATGGCATCCATGACGTCCGTCCAAAAAGAGCCGTTGATCAAAATCGCCAAAGCCAAAGACATTCCCACCACACTGAGAGCCAAACGAAGCGGGCGAAACAACAGCGATCGCCAAATCATTTTGGAAAAAGTGCTCAAACGGCGAAACACTCCCCATTGCTCGAGGATTCCACGATGAAATTGCGGAGGACTGGGCGGGCGCAAAGCTTCGGCTGGCTTGAGTGCAAACACTTTCGCCAGAGCCCCTGCAGCTCCCAGCCAGCCCGGGATCAAACCAGCCATCACACTGACCAACACCGCACTGAATGAAAGAGAAAAATCAATTTGCGGGAAACGGAAGAACTCTTTGTAGAGAGTCGCATACCACTGCCCGATCCACGCTCCGGCACCAATCGAAGGCAAGATCCCGATCAGCAAAACAATCGTCACCAATTGGAAATAGTGGATCGTTAGGGAGCCTGCGCTGTAGCCCAGTGATTTCAAAGTCGCAATCTGCGGTCGATGCAAAGCAATCAAGCGCGACAAAATGATATTCAAAATAAAACTGGCCACCGCCAAAAACACAGCCGGCACCACCATGGCCATGACTCGCTGCTGACGGATTTCGTCTTCGACAAATAAATGGCTCATTTGTTTGGAACGATCATAGGTCTGAAGATTGCCGTAAGGTTGCAAGAGCAGATCCATTTGTCTTTTCAGCTCCTGCAGCTTCGAAGAATCGGAAACTTTGATTTGCAAACTGTTAAAAGCTCCTGCCATTCCAGTGATGGACTCGAGATCTTTTTGCCGCATCCAAAAAATTCCAAAATGCTGATCATCCGGCAAAGGCGCCACCGGACTGAGAGCATAGACAAACTCGGGCGAGAGCCCAATTCCAGAGACCATCACTTGTCGCTGCTGTCCTCCCATCAAAACTTTCAAAGTGTCGCCGGTTTTCAGGCCATGAGCCGTCGCAAAAGCCTCGTGCACCAAAACTTCCGGAGTGACACTGGCTTGCGGCAATCTCCCTTGGCGCAAATACAAGAGATTGATCGACTGCGCTTCGCCTTTCCAGGAGATGAAACGTCCCAAGGCGGGCTCCGCTTGCCCAGGCACATCCACCAAGCCATCTTTGATGATTCGAGACTCGGCCCGATCGACTCCCTTCAAGGAGGAAATATTTTGCAACAAGCTTTCAGGGGCACGAATGACTTCGGCGAAGACATCAGCAAATTGATACTCGCTGTAAAACTGATTCTTGGCGTTTTGTAGAGATTGAAAGGAACTCCAAGAAGACACCAAAACCGAAAGGCCGCCCAGAATCAAAACGGCAATTGTGAAAACCTGGAAGCCCATGTTCTGCAAATCGCGAAAAAGTTTTCGCTGCAGCCCTTTCACCAGTGAACCTCACTGACATTGATTTTTTGAGCGTTCTTTTTGACTTCCGCAATCTGCCCATCTGACAAATGCACGATACGATCGGCCAGTCCGGCAATAGCGGAATTGTGAGTGATCACCACCACCAAAGTTCCAAACTCGCGATTGATTCTTTCAATCGCTTCCAGCACCAACTTACCGGTCTTGATGTCTAGAGCTCCGGTGGGTTCATCACACAAGAGAACATCGGGACGCTTGGCAATGGCTCGGGCAATAGCGACTCGCTGCTGCTCTCCGCCCGACAGTTGAGAGGGAAAGTGATTTCGACGCTCAAACAATCCCACCATTTTCAGAGCTTCTTCAGCTGACAAAGGTTGGGGAACCAAATCCGTGGCCAACTGGACATTTTCCAAAGCCGTCAAATTGGGAATGAGATTGAAAAACTGAAATACAAATCCGACATGCTCTTTGCGAAAGCGCGTCAGTTCGGCGGCATCGGCTGTCACCAAATTGTGATCTTTGTAGGTGACCTGGCCGGAGCTGGGATTGTCGAGGCCTCCCAAAATATTGAGCAAAGTGGATTTTCCACTCCCTGAAGGTCCCAGCAGGACAATGAATTCTTTGGGATAGAATTCCAGGTTCACTCCCCGCAGGGCCTGAACCTCGACATCTCCCATTCGATAGGATTTTGTTAAGTTGTGGGCGACAAAAAGCGGCTCAGCCATGCGGCGATTCTAAGGTAGGGCCTTCCTTTTGACAACTGAGTGCGTCCAATTTGCTGACCGCATTGAAACGATCAGGGCCGAGGAAGAGGACCGATCAATTGGAAGTTAATCGCAATTTCAACTCTTGAGCCGCTGCCAGGATTTTCTCTTTCTTGTCGGGATTCATTTTATCCAAAGTCTTGACCATCATGGACAGTCGAGGATTTTGAGAAAAGAAAGCCCGGTTGCGATCAATAAAACCCCAGTACAGACCGTCAACTCCCTCTTGCCAGTCCCCCTTTTTGTAGGGACCCATTTTGCGATAGTAATTGGAACCACAGATGTAGGGTTTGGTGGCAAACACTCCGCCGTCACTGAAAATTGCCATTCCATAAACATTGGGCCCCATCACCCAATCAGAAGAATCGACAAACATTTCCATGAACCAGCGATGCGCTTCTTCGGGATGCACTTCCAGAAGCAGCATCAAAGAACCCACCACCATCAAGCGCTCGATATGATGAGCATAACCATAACGAAGAGTTTTTCGGATCACGTCGTCCAAGGGATCAATCCCCGTCTTCCCCTCATACCAGCAAGGTTTAAGTTTGCGCTGATGATTCCAAAAGTTGGTGGTCTCTTGGCGCTCGCTAAAATTTTGATAAATGCCCCGGATAAATTCTCGCCACCCGACAATTTGACGGATGAATCCTTCCACTGAATTGAGAGGAATTTTTTTCTTCTCAGCAACCTGCAAAGTTTTTTTCACCACTTCCTCTGGAGTGAGCAGGCCGACATTTAAAAAAGGAGTCAGAACAGAATGATTGATAAAGGGATGCTGAGGAGAAAGAGCATCTTCATAGGGGCCGAAGTTTGCCAGTCGCTCCTCCAGAAATTGTCGCAACCACTTTTGCGCCGAGGAGCGGTCACTGGGAAGCCAATAGTCCTGACTGCGCCCAGGATGTTCTGCAAATACACGATCGACGATCTCGGCCACTTCTCTGTCGGTGGCATCCATTGAAGCCAAACTGAGCTTCGGCGGTGTGTAGTCAGCCGGCAAACTCAAGCGATTCTCATCATCGAAACTCCAACGCCCTCCGCGAGGCGTGCCATCTTTCTCCAAGAGAATTTTCATTCGCTTTCTTTGCCCTTCATAAAAAGTCTTCATGAAAGGCTTCTTCGAAGACTTCAAATAACTGGCAAAATGCTCTCGAGAGGTTAAAAACATGGGAGAGGCCAGACAAACGACTTCGAGAGATGAAAAGCACTGCACGGTTTCCTGAATTTGTTTCTCGAAAAATTTATCTTCGATTTCAAAGTGTGAGAAAACTTGAGCCTTGTGAGAAGTCAAAAAATCTGTCAAAGCTTGAGTGTAGGATTTCGAGTCGGAACCTAACTTTTCATAGTGGACTTGAAATCCTGCTTCTCGAAGCTCCTGCGAGTACTTCCGCATCGCTGATAGAAAGAAAATGATTTTGTGTTTGTGGTATTTGAAATGAGTGCAAAGAGCCGCGTCTTCGCGCATGAAGACAATCGCCTTTGTTTTGTCCACCGCAGAAATGGCTTCCGGCGCAAAAAGTTGATTTCCCAAAATCATTAAGACATTCATGACCACTTCCTGACTAAAAAGAGCCTCAAAAATCGCTTGAAAAGTAGTTTATCGTTCATTAAACTACTTTTCAACAGATCATCTGTTGATCTTGCAGCCAGAAAGGGATCTCGGCATGAAACACTACCCAATGCTTTTCAAAGTGAAGGCCGAAAGCAAATCCGGAATGCAGACCACTTGGGCGACGACAACAGCCGAACCGAGCCAATCCGTGACTGTGGCCATTCCTCCGGAATTCGATGGCCCCGGCGGCGGATTGAGCCCCGAGGATCTGTACGCAATGGCTTTGCAGAATTGTTTTATTGCGACATTTAAAGTGTTTGCTGAAAAATCAAAATTGGTCTTTGAAGACATCCAAGTTCAAACTCAATTGGATGTGGACCGAAATGAAAAAGGCGCACCGTGGATGGCTCGCATTCACTTGCAGGTGAGACTCTCGGGAGTGCAACAGCAGGAAAATGCAAAGCGCCTGTTAGAAAAAACCTCTCATAGCTGCATGATTCTGAATTCAGTTCAGACGGCCAAAAGCTTTGAGTTTCAAATCAATTGACGGGGCTTCTTCGCATCATCCAGACACTTGGCTGGGGTTATTTTAATCAGCCAATTCTATCTGAACGTCGATATTGCCTTTGGTGGCTCGAGAGTATGGGCATATCTTTTGGGCATCCAACATCAGTTGCTTTGCCAACTGTTGATCCAAGCGAGGAAGACTAACAGACAGACGGATTCCCAGATCAACCATTCCCGAAGTCCCCGTGATCAAGCGCACACTGGCGATCACTTTTGAGTCTTGCGCCGGCAGCTGTCTCATTTTGGCAATGTGGAGAATTGCGTTCTCAAAACAAGCCGCATAAGCTGCCGCAAACAGCTGCTCTGGGTTGGTGTGAGACTCTTCGCCCCCCATGGATTTAGGCAAAGACAGCTTGATGTCCAGCAGTCCGTCCTGAGAGCGTACAACCCCATCACGTCCGCCTTGGCATACGACTGTTGTTTCGTAAGTTGTTTTCATTGAGTCCTTCCTTTCCGAGTCGGGTCTTCACATTTTTTGCCCGCCACATTTATGATGGTATGGTACAATTTAATTGTGCACAACTTAATTTGATTAAACAGATGTGATAAGCTCTTCAAAACCGCCTCTATTCGATGCCAGGAGCAAAAGCATGTCAGAACGAGAAAATCCGAAAGCCCCCATCTTAGATGACCAAGTGTGCTTTCAACTTTATTTAGCGTCTCGAAATATGATGAAAGCTTATCAACCCATCTTGTCCGCTTTGGACCTCACCTATCCCCAGTACCTGGTGATGATGGTTCTCTGGGAACATCAAACGACCACTGTGAAGCAACTTGGAGATTTGCTGGGACTGGACTCGGGCACGCTCTCGCCATTGCTCAAAAGAATGATTGAGAAAGACCTTTTGGCAAAAAAGCGCGACCCCGACGATGAACGTGGCGTTCTCATTTCATTGACCAAATCAGGTTTGGCCATGAAGGCCAAATCACACTGCATTCCCACCGAGCTCATCAAATCGGCTGATTTGGATTCGAGCATCCACAGTTTGCTCAAGCCTCTCAAAGCCCTGAATCGAAAGCTTGAGAAAGCCTCTGAGTGAGACTTCGCTCTTAATTTGAGCATTTTTTTCACTTCAGCCCTTTTCACCCGTCAAGGGCCACTTCTTCTTGTTTTGTCACTGCCACAAACGTGCTAAAACGCTGCACGGATATGACTCCGTTTTTCAGCGAGGTTCCCTTTGAAATTTGAAAAATTCCATCTCTCCGAAGACCTTTTGCGCAACTTGCATGCGATGGGCTTTTTCCGCACAACCGACATCCAATTCAAAGCCATCCCTTCAATCCTCAAAGGTGAAGACGTCTTGGCCATTGCCCAGACGGGAACTGGAAAAACGGCCGCTTTTGCCATTCCCCTGATCGACAATTTGCACAGCCAAAAAAGCAGCAAGCGCTCCATTGGAATCAAGTGCCTCGTGATGGTTCCCACTCGCGAATTGGCGCAACAGATCGGCGAAGTTTTCAACTCGCTTGCCAAACACACCAAAGTCAAAGCCTTTGCCGTTTTTGGTGGAGTCGAACAAGATGCCCAAGTCGCCAAACTGCAAGACGGAATTGATATCTTGATTGCCACTCCGGGGAGAATGTTTGATTTGATCGAACAAGGTTTTTTGGATCTTCGCCACATCGAAACTTTGGTTCTCGACGAAGCAGATCGAATGCTCGACTTGGGATTCATCGAAGATGTCAAAGCGATCAAACGCAAACTGACTCGTGATCACCAGACTTTGTTTTTTTCTGCCACCATCAATCCTCAAATCAAAAAGCTCGCGTACTCGCAAGTGCGCAGCAACGCCATTCGCATTCAAATTTCACCTGAAGATCCTGTTTCCAAAAACATCTCTCACTTTGTGATGTTCGTAGGAATGGACGACAAGCGCTTTTTCTTAGCCGAGTATCTGCAGCAAGATCTCGAAGGCAAATACATTATTTTCGTGCGCACGCGAGTGCGAGCTGAGCGAGTCGCCAAAGCCATGGAACGAGTGCAAATTGAAACTCGCACCATCCATGGTGAGAAGGATCAAAAAGACCGCAACGAAGTCATGAAAGCTTTCCGCAGCGGCGAGTGCCGAATTCTCATTGCCACGGATGTCAGTGCCCGCGGAATCGATGTTCCTGATGTCACGCATGTAATCAACTATGACTTGCCAGAAGTTCCAGAGAATTACGTTCACCGCATCGGTCGCACAGGCCGTGGATTCAACAAGGGAATTGCCGTCTCCTTCTGCGCTCCGGAAGAAAAGGCCATCTTGGAAGATATCGAAAATCTTCTGGGAAAGAAAATCGAAGTCATCAAAGTCAGCAAAGCCGACTACAAAATGATCACCGAGCCTCCACCAGATCTCAGCATGAGCATTCAAGAAATGATCGAGTCCGCCGAAGCTCGAATGAGCAAACCGAAGCGGAAAAAAAAGTAAGCGAGGCTCCTCACGCAAGGAGCCTTTGAATTTAGCGAGCTCCCCGCCAAGGCCGAGGCGATGGGGAGTTCGTGGGCGCCGCAGGCGGCGCTCTCAATGTGGTGGTGGTCGTTGAAGTTGTTGTCGAGGTCGGCTCTGATTCAGGAGCTGGCGTCAGTTCGCCAGTCCCCTTGCACAAATCCTGATCGTACTCAATGCCTCGAAAAACTTTTTCTTTCATAAACTGATAGCGCTCAGGAGAAATTTTCTTCAAGCGACGCGGATCAAAGCGATAAAGAGAATAGACTTCCGCAAAATCTTCTCTTGGATTGGTTTTCGAATAACCTGAAACCCATCCTTTTTGACTTTTGTTGGAAGTGCTTTTATCAGATCGGACCTTCCAACCTGTCGCTTTATGCCATTCTTCACTGTCATCCAAATCATCGTTATCTTGATAAGCGGCCCGGTGTCCCAGTTCATGAGTGAAAATATAAACTTTCTCGCTGAAACTGAATTCATCAATTGAATCAAAAACAGCTCCTGCCGCGTTGGCGATTGTTGAGCCACCATCACCATACATCGCCAGGGTCATACCTTTTTTAAATCGATAAAATCCCGAGTCTCGAACTGCGGCCGCATGCAAATGCTCGGGAACAGCCGCTGTCGCAGCCAAAATCGCCTTCAATGTCCCATCATCAAAACCTTTGGAATCAGCATTGACATCACTGTAGGGGCTGAGATTGGTTCCATATTTCAAATAGGCCCAGAGAATCTTGGTGCCTTTTTCTTTGCCAAAAATTTTCTGAGCGGCGCAGCCTGCATCGGAACAATTCGGAGCGGAGTTAAAAGAGGTCAAATCGAAGGGCTTTTCAAGTTTTCGGGACTGACAAGTTGACGTCAGACATTTTCTTTGGATTTTCACAGCCCCATTCACCTGAGTCTGCTCCACTGGATACTCATCTTTCCAAAGTGAACGAGAAGCATCGTTGTGCATGGTCAATCGACTGATCACTTCAAGATCATAGGGATTGAGATTGGTCATCTTGAGTCCGTCCAATTGGACCTCTTTCAAGTTGGCCGTGGTCGGCAAGGTTTTGCCGAAAAGACTTTGAAATCGTTCTTTCCAATTGGGATTGGGCTTCTGCTGTCTTTCCTGAAGCATCTGATTGATTTCAGCTTTCATTTCCTCATTGCTCGGAACGCTGACGCATTTTTGAACGAAAGCATTCATGGTTTTCGGAGAAACTGAAAAGTGATTGAGAGCCTGGGCGTGAGCGACAACGATGGAGAAGAGAGCCCATGACAGAATTTTCATTTGTCACCATCCAGGAGGCGGACTGTGATGGAGCGAATCATCGGATTCTCGTAATGAGAGACTGGAAAATACACATCCATTTCAAAGCCAGATTTTTCATCTTTCACTGTTAATGTCCGTCTGTCGCTGGGAACTTTGGAGAATGCTTCAGGACTCAGTTGCTCTTTGTACTTTTTGAGCAAATCCCGCTCCGCTCCCGTTGACTTCCAACGAGACAAATCAAATTTGAAAGTCACGAAGCTCACTTCTTTTTTGTCGTTCAATTGCCAAATAATCTGGCTGGCCTTCTTTGAATAAGTGGCGGTGCTTTCATCCAATTTGACGCCGGGATATTGTTTTTGAATGGCGGTCCAATCATATTTTTCTGTGATCATCGGCAAAGTGACCGAAGGTTGGTGAGCTTGAATCACTGAAATGACATCTTGGGGAAGAGCGGCCCGCGGGGATTGCGCAGCAAATCCTGAAGTGGCCAGAAGCAAAGACAGCCAACAAACAACATAGTTCATATTTTTCTCCTGATTATCATTCTAACAAGCGATCATCAAATCGCCAATTTTGAACAAACTTCGGATTTGAAAATGGACCCTCCAAAAACCTTCTTCGTCCAAAGTCGAGCTTGGAGTGAGCTTTGCAAAAGAATTGAACAAGAGCCGAAAGAGAAAGAGGCCGACCCATGAGAACACTTTTAATTATAGCTTTCACAGGGAGTCTGATGATGAACCCAGTCATTGCCAATTCTGCCACCCAAAATGCCCCAAACCCCCGCCCCAGCGAGTCGTTTCGCGGTGAACACAAAGAAATCAAAACTCACTTATTGCATATTGAGCAGTGGGCAGGCGATTTGGAAAAACTCAACTCAGCCGAACAGAAAAAAACCATGACGAAGATTGTAAAGTTCTTCAAAGAGCATATCGAACCCCACGCTCAGTGGGAGGAAAGAAAACTGTATCCAGCCGTGGATCGTCGAGCAAGCCAAGGCCCTCACCCATTCACGGCCAGCATGAGATACGAACATCAAATTGTGGGACGCCGAATTGCAGAATTGGAAAAAGAAAGCGCCCTGAAAAATCCGGATGCTCGCTTATTTATGAGAAAAACCGATCAGCTTCTCGGCTTGATCACTGCGCACTTTGAGGAAGAGGAAGAAGTCCTGCTTCCCGTCTTGGACAAATCCATGACCATGGAAGAATTCAAAAAGGAAATGGGAAATTCGGAAAAACATTGAGCCCGAGACTCGGGCTCCGAAGTTACTTGGAGAACACAGGAGTGCCGTCAAAGACCAGGCTCACGACAGCGTAACTGCCGCCCAAATTCATGCTTTGCAGGTTGTTGCTGACTGTGCCCGATCGGTCAAAATCTTTGATCTCGTTGTTGTCGAGACCAGCTTCGAGAGCCAAGTAGATATTGTTGTAACCCACTGCGACCGAAGCACCATAGGCATAAAAAGGAGAAGCAAACCAATCTCCAGTCACTTTGCGACTGAGCTCACCGTTCTGGGTGCCCGACTCAATTTTGAAAGTGGTGTTAGACCCTCCGAGACCTGCAAAAACATCAATCATGAAAAATCCACTTTTCAAAAGGGGAACTCGAACCACTCCCATGGCCACATCCTGGACCAGAGTCGCTGGATATTGGGCCGCAAGACCCGTCCCCACTTGGCCAATGTCGGCCCCTTGCCGTTGATAGCGAAGCCCCACATTCAATCGATCGCCCAGCAAAGGAAAAGTGATTTCCGCCCCGACTTTCAAAAGAGAGTCGACGTTTTTTAAATTCTCACTGGTCAGCAAAGTGTTCAATTCTGTTGGCTTCACAGACACAGTTCCGCCAAACACACGTCCCTGTACCAATTTTTGCTCGGCCAAAGCTGGAATCGAAATCAATGCCAAAGACAAAATTGTTCCAATGAAAACAGATTGCATTCTTCACCTCTTTTCAAGATCAATATTAATTCATTTAATTGCGGAAGCTAAAGACCAGAAATCAGGGCTAGCCGTCATAGGGTTTTCCAATTTTGAGACGTCGACAAGTCAGGCGACAGCTCAAGCCTTGAATCAAGTCCAGTCCAGCAATCATTCCAAGGGTTTAGTTCAGGTCTCCCCGCCAAGAGAGAAGGCTCTGTCGAAGGAATCGACAAAAGAAGCTGAATTGAAAGAAAGCTAGTGGCTCGCCAGACACGGCCGCACTTTTGCTTTGGAAAGAAGAGAGGGGATAATTGCATGTCGATGAATTCTTTTAGCTCTCGCTCTCGAAACAGCAAATACAAAGCCATGGAAGAAGAATTGTCGGATCTTCTGAATTTGCATCCAGAGGGCGAATCCAATCAGTCCACTCAGTTGAACACGATCACTCACCTGTCCTTTCGAGACATTGACCGGGAGAAACTGCAAAAAAATTGGTCCGATCCACAAGGTCGACGAGTCGCCCAACGCCATGAAGTGCAATTGACAGTCCTGGTGGTGACTCCCAACAAATCATTCCGAACACAAAGCGAAAATGTCTCAGCCACGGGTGTGCTTTTGCGAGACATCCTCCCCGAGGCCATTGCTCAGCACAAGTTCGAAGTCGTTCTCATTCGGACGGACGACATTGGTAAAAAAACTTTCTATATTTTCCGCGGCCATGCGGTTCGCTCAATTCCCCGAACCCGGCGAATTCAATTTGACGCTATGACTGCAGAGTCTGAAGCCAAGCTCCAGACTCTGTTTAAAGCTCTCTCCCACAATCCCGAGGTCACTTCGGCTTAATCGCGCCTCGTCAATTGCAAGTTTGTTTCACTATCGACTTGCTTCGCTCGAAAGAAGTTTCGTTAAATAAAAGCCTTCCACCAGGGGGCTTGAGCTTGAGTTTTTTCCAAAAAATGAGCGCTATCATTTTGAGCGTTTTGTCTTTGACAGCATTGAGCGCTTGGCCTCAGAGCCAGGAAATTCAAATTGGCTCTTCCGGTGTGATTTCACGAATTGGGAACTACCCTCTCAAAGAATATTTTCCCACCGGCGAAGTCTTTGAGCTGAAAAATCGGCAGATTGAAAATCAACAACAGAGCGAAGAGTGCTATCTTTTTGCTTTCACCAATTATCTGCAAGTGGGAAATCGCCACGTTTTCGGGCACCCACAATCTCCCAATCTTTCAGGTCCATTTTTATTCAGCGTGAAGCTTCTGGATTATATTGATCAGTCTTTGCGAATGGAAAATCCTCGCTTTTTCTTGGAAGGTGGAAATGTCCCTGATGCCATCGAACTGATTTTGCGTTGGGGCCTGGTGCCGAACTCAGCTTGGCGCCCAGAAGTTCCGTTTCACACTTGGCCCTTTGAGAAAATTTATCGCGACATCAAAGAGAAAACCAAAATTCAAAAGAAAAAGCTCAAAGTCATCGCCGACACCGAAGGCGTGAACTCGCAAGCTTACAATGTCGCTTTGGAAAAGGCCCGAATTGAAATCAGAAAAATCGTTTTCAATTTAACAGGGGAACTTCCGAAAGAGTTCTTTTGGGGCGGCGCCTGGTGGACTCCGCAAAGTTTTGCGCAAGTTTACGGAGTGGAGCAAGCTCGAAATTTTCGTCTCTTTCATCCCAAAGGGGTTGCCCTCTACGATGAGGAAAAATCACTGCGCTATTTAATGCGAAGTCTGATTGGCTCCTTTGGTGGGAGATTCTACATCCAACAAAACAGCTGGAGCCAAATCGAAGAGGACATGCGGCAAGCCATCGACCGAGGCGTTCCCGTTTTGGTTGGCGTGCACTGGGGCAAAGATTCCGGCCATATGCTCACGGCCGTTGGTTATGAAATTCAAAACGGCAAAATCTTCGCTTGGAAATTCTTGAACAGCTGGGGGCGCTGGACTTCGGATGGCTCTGTTTTTTACAAAGCTTCTGATTTCCGAGAAAAAGCGGATCAAGTCTGGATCGTCGACTGAGAGTCTTTCAGTTTATTTGCGACCGAATCGAGGGTGACAGAACTTGAGATTCCTCTGCAATTGCAAATGCACTTGATTGACTTGCAAATGAAATTCGTCCCAATTTAATTGGCGCAATCGTTCAGGTCGCGCACACAAAGTGTCTCCCGACCGCAAAGTCTGAAATTTGTTTTCCATCAAAAGCTTCAAGGAAGCTCGAGCCATTCGTTCATCTGTCAATGGCAGCGCGCAGCGCCCAGGAGTCTTGGCCCAGCTCATTCCGACTCGGTTGTTGGCAATATCCATTTCCGAAGCCTCGTCCCAATCGGGATCACCTTCATGGGCCATTGTATAAGACTCGGCAAACTTTTGCCCACGCGAACAAGTTAAAAAAGATGAAAAAATAAAGTGACGAATGGCATCGGCTTCTTCATCCCAAGCACGGGAGAATTCTTTCGCCACTGGTTTGACTCCACAAAGAGCATACGAAATCGCCAAAGACCGGCAAGCTGAACTCTGAATGACCACAATCGAATCCGGATTGTTTTTCATGAAAATGATTTCACCAGGAGAAAGGAGGCTGGTTTCTTTTTCAGACGGGAAATACGGATCCATCATTCTTCCCAGCCAAGACAGTTCATGAATCGGAGCCTGAGCCCACCACTCCAATGCCTGATCTCTTTCCGCACTGGAGAACGCACTGGCTGTTTGCACCAGCAGACCGAATAAAATGAACAATCCCCATTTTCTCAATGGAACCTGCCTTTGCCTTTGAGCCCTTTGGAGCAAGAGATATGCCCCATTCAACGCCCCCAAGCCCCCTCAAGGTGCCCTTGGCCCTGTCTAGGGCTTCGACACTCACCCAATCTGGGCTCCGCCTTGATGAGCGCCTGGACCCTCAATTGCCAGATCCAGGACGGCCCCCTATGATAGGGACATGATTCGCAAATGGGGAATGCTTCCCTGGCTGATTGCCGCCTTGACCATTTTGAGTGCAGTGATTTTTCAGAGCGGACTGGACAACCCTTTCATTTTTGATGACGTCTATAAAATTCGCGGAAATTCCGACCTGCACTTGTCCGAATTTCAATGGCAAAATTATCTCCACGATTACTCTGATAAAAAAACCAATTTCCGAAACGATCCCTCACGACCTCTGACCTTTTTCACCTATTGGATTTTGTGGCAAAGTGGCAATGGCGAAGCCTGGCCTTTTCATTTGGCTTCGATCCTTTTGCATTCTCTGTGCGCTTTGCTGGCCGGCCTGATTGCTGCGCGACTGACCACACTCTTGAATTTTTCTAGACCTTGGCTCCCGGCTTTTCTCGTCTCACTATTTTTTCTGAGCCATCCCGTTCACGCCGGCACTGTCATCTACGCTTACGGCCTCAGTGATGTGTTGAGCACTTTTTTCTCTCTGCTGATGCTCTCTCTGTATTTGCGGGAAAAGGAACTTCGCTGGTGGACCCTTGTTTTGATTCCCGTTTTTTATATGGCAGCTGTTTTTTCCAAACAGAGTGCTTTGATCATGCCCGCAGTGATTTTGGCAGCCGACTTTTTACTCCATGGCACTCGCTCAATTCAGCGACGCTGGCTGCCTCATGTGTTTCTTTTTTCCTTAGCCGGGCTTTATCTCTTCTGGCGAATCTACTTTTTCGGTCGATTGGGTGATTTGGAAGCGGAAAACACTTTTCAAGTGGGCATTTACGCTCCTTTGCAAGGCTTGATGATTTGGAAATATGTGGCTGCAATGCTTTGGCCAAGCTCTTTGTCGATTGACCACTCTTTCACTCCCACTCAATTTGAGTACTGGCAATGCACTCTCGCTTGGTTGGCTCTCATTGCACTGACAATTTTATCTTTGCGATGGGCTCGTAATTCTCCTCATGGCAAACTGCTGGCTTTTTCATGGCTGTTCTTCTTGCTGACATTGCTTCCGACCAGTTCGTTGTTTCCGACCACCGATCTCTATGTGGAAAGAAGAGTCTACTTGCCTTCCGTTGGCCTCTTGTTGGGCTCTCTGATGGGCCTCAGTGAGGCGCTCAAGGGGCGCCGAGTGTGGGCGCTTTCCTTGGCCCTGCTGGCCTTCACTGTTCTTTCGATTCAACGTGTGGAAGTTTACGGGAATGAGGAAAAACTATGGCAGGAATCGATGCAACTTCATCCTCGCAATGAAAGAGCTCGAGTCAATTTGATCACTCACTATCTTCGCGTCGAGAAATTTCAAGAAGCGGAATCTGAAATCAAAGCTCTGCTTGAAATGTATCCGAATTTTTTCGAGGGCCTGATCAATCTCGGAGTTCTCTACCAGCACCCCAAAAATCCGAACCGAAATCCCCTGCTCGCTCTCACGGCTTATCAGCAAGTTCTTCAACAAGAACCTCTCAACATAACAACTTTGATGAATCTAGGGATTCTGTTTATTGAGTTGAAAAGATACTCAGAGGCCGTTGATTCCCTTTTGAGACTCTTGGCTCTCAATCCGAATCAAATTCAGGCCCGATTGACCCTGGGAAGCGCCTACATGGAGCTGGGCCTCAAAGATCGCGCCCAGGAGCAAGCTCGCTTCGTTTTACAGAGGGAACCAGGCAATCTTACCGCTCTCAAACTGATGCACCAATCGACCTCATTTTGACGGGTTTTTCTCATCGATATCGCCCTTCCTTCACACCTGCAAAGAGTCAGTCACAATGAGCCCCTAGGCCTTGGGCAAGTCCAGTTTCCGTCCGATAAAATTAGCAACAGGGAGTTCGTATGTACCACCATCAAAAAACAATCTGGGTAGTCGACGAAGCTGAAGAAATCATTTTTAGCTTCATGTTCGCACTGGCCAATATGAGCGACTACCGCTTCGTCTATGTTCATGGAACCAATTCGGTTCAAGCGGAACCCGGCGACATCATCTTCATGGATCTCACAGAAAACAATTCGCACGATTTAAAACTCAAAGATGGAGTTCATGTCGTTCGCATGACAGATGGAGATCAACCTGCAGAGTTGCACAAGCCCTTCTCTGGCCGCGAAGTCCGCAATTTGGTATTGAAAATGGAGAAAAGAAAAATCCTCAAAAGAACGGCCTAAGGAAAAGCATTTGCTTAAAGGCTGGGCTCATGAGGCCTGTCCGATATTTGATTCCATTGATGCGGATTCCAGAGATTCTCAAAAGGTCCGCCCTTCACCCGCACCGAAAAGACACTTCCCTTCCCAACTTCAGATTTCACCAAATCCAAATCTCCACCCAGCAATCGCGCCAATTTCCGAGATAGCAACAATCCCAAGCCTGTTCCTCCGAATTTTCGGCTCGTCGAAACATCCGCTTGTGAATAGCTTTGAAATAACTTCTTTTTCTGATCTTCGGAAATACCCAATCCTGAGTCCTCAATCAAAATCTCCAGCTCCGTTTCGACTCCTGGCTCAGCCTTCGACAAGAGTTTTGGCTGCAGACAGACTTTGCCCCGATCCGTGAATTTAATGGCGTTGCCAATCACATTGAGAAGGATTTGGCGAAATTTGGTTGGATCAGTGACCAAACACTCGGGAATCGGATGGGACTTATCCCACACCAATGAAATTCCTTTTTCGCGGGCCCGCAATTCCATAGAAGCCATAATTTCATCCAAAGTCTGAGGCAGAGAAAACCGAATCTTTTCAATTTCAACTTTATTCGCTTCAATTTTAGAGAGATCCAAAACTTCGCCAATCAAAGTCATCAGCTGCTGACCATTGCGGCGGATGATTTGCAGATAATTGCGAATCTCTTCTTTCACCCCCTCCGTGTCCAAAGCGATTTCGGTAAACCCAATAATCACTCCCAAGGGAGTGCGAATCTCATGGCTGACATTGGCAAGGAAATGGCTTTTGGCGCGATTCGCCTCTTCGGCGGCTTCTTGCGCTTCGTAAACTTGTCGTTGCGACTCTTCATTGAGCTTGAGTTCGGCAGCCAAGGACTCATTTAATTTATGGGCAAATAGAAAGACAAAGTACACCAAGAAACTCACCAGAGTTCCCAAAATGAGAATTGAGTATGGCAAAATCCGGCCAGTCTTCGCTTCCAGTTTGCTGGGAAAAAATGCCGACACCGTCCATTGGCTTCCGCCCATGCCGATGGATGCTGAGAGATAGGGAAGAAACTGATATCCACTCTTTTGATGAATCTGCAGAGCTTCATACTCTTTCGTCTGAAAGAGCAAATTCTCTTCAGACGCTCTGGTGCCTTCGTAGATAGCAAATGGAAAGGATTCGGCCTCCACGCCGGCACTTTGTGAAATATTTTGAATCAGATCCCCAATGCGAAAAGGACTGTACACAAATCCTTTCAATGCTCGGCGGCGATCGGATTCTGTCTCCACTTTGGCGCCGGGCTGAAAGACTGGCACATAAATCAAAAATCCCGCCTGTTTATGAACTTGAGGTTCTTGCACCAAAACCACCTTCCGAGTGGCACTGGGCTTTCCCGTGAGAAGAGCTCTCTCCATCGCTTCCCGACGATTGGGCTCAGTCGACATATCATAACCGAAGGCCTTCTGATTGATCTCGTCAAATGGCTCCAAATATAATATTGTTTGGTATTCGTTACGCTGTCCTGATGGCCAAATTTTATAGTTAGGATAGCCAGTGTTTCGAATTTGAGCTGTGTGACTTTGCAATTGCCCAGCGAGGACCCGCGCAGAGTAGCCAACCCCTTGAATTCCTGGATAGCGCTCCTGCAGCGCGAATCCTTTGACGAACTCGGCGAACTCTTCCCGACTGAGATTCTGTTCCGCCATGACAAAACTGCGTGTGGCCAACAGAACATTCTCGTAAATCAACAAACGAACTTGCAGAGCGCGAGTGAAGTTTTCAACCTCGGTTTTGAAATGATCATGCTCGCCTTGCAAAACCAATTGAAAAGTCCCGAAAAAACCAATGGCGGTCAGAAAAAAGCAAAGACCTAAAACAGCCTTCGGAGAAATTCGCGAGACTGCCAATCGGAAGGCTCGAACGAGTTGACGGATGACTGTGGCCTCTTTGCGATCCAATGAGTCTCCTTGGCGGCCGAAATGCTGGCCCTTGGTCTTGCGACAAACTCTCTCACAAACTTGCGACCATGAAAACTTGGAGCCGCAATTCTACGACTTTTTGCATATGTGTTTGACACCAGTCTCAAGCTGACGCGCCTCTCCGACTGGACCCCTAAGGCATTCCACCTTCATTCACAAAATCGTATTAAGTGTGTCATCAGTCTTTCCGATGAAAAGAGCATGGTAGCTATTTGGGTGATTTTAGGACTCATTTTGTCAGCCGTGACAGTTTCATTACTGGGTGCGGCTTTCTCAGTGATCGGCTTGGCCGCGCTCTTCTCGGGCGCAGCTTTGGCTGTGATCGCGATGGCTTCCTCTCTCGAATTTGCCAAATTCACGCTCTCTGCTTATTTGCACCAGCGCTGGAACCACTTAAATGGCTTTTTTAAGTTTTATTTGTTGTTTGCCATAGTCACTTTGAGCTTGATCACCAGCTTGGGGATTTTTGGATTCCTGTCGGATGCTTACCAATCGGCGTCGACAAGTTTGGAAGCTGAAAACATCAAAATGGAAGCTCTGAAAACAGAGCAAAATCGAAACACTTCTGAAATCGCTCGAATCACAAAAAATATCGAGGAAATCCCCGTTGAAAGAATGTCTCGACGTTTAAAAGCTCGCGCCGAAGCCGAGCCTTTGATTGCGGGGCTCTCCAAGAAGAATGAAGAATTGGATCGAAGAGTTGCCGAAGCCAATTTGAAAATCTTGGAGATTAAAAAACGAGTCGGTCCATTGATTTACATTTCGCGCACTTTCAAAATCGATATTGATACCGTCGTGAAATATCTCATTTTGCTCTTCGTTTCGGTGTTTGATCCTTTGGCGATTTGCTTGGTCATTGCAACGAGCGAAGCTCTCGAGTCCCGCAAGAAAGCCAAACAAATGGCAGCCTCTCCCGTCGCTACCATCACACCGACAGCGCCTGCACCCGCGACAGAAACCGTACCGACCCAAGAGTCAGTTCCGTCAGTTGCGACCAACAACCCCATGTCTTCAGACCATCCCAGCGAAGAAATTCTGCAGATGCGCTTTGTCGACGATCCTGATCGCAAATCGGTGTAACCATGAAAGTGGTTAAAATTCTCGAGAGAAAAGAGATCATTCGATTTTTCGGATTGGCTCTCTTGCTCGCTCCTCTCGTGAACACAGTGGCCTCAATGGCCGTCCGCCCTGACTCGGCAAATAAATGGACAACACAGACATTTCTCAAAATGATTTCCACTGGCGGCTTGCCAGATCATCTGCTTTACCTTTTCAGCATCTTTATTGGCTTGATCATGCTGTCAGGCTCTTCAAAAACCTGGACGGCTGTTTTGGTTTTACTGGGTGGACATCTCACTCGGCAAGTCGCTGAATTGGGAGAGAATATCCGGACTCATTGGATCTACGGACTGTTTTTTCTCTTCAACTTGGTGGTTTTCATTTTCATTTTGGATCAATTGGTTTGGAAACAAAAATCAAACTCAGTTGCCAAACCTGAAACTCCGCCGGCACCGAAACCCCGCCTGGCTCTGCAGAGAAGCAAACGAATCCTCGTTCATTTCCAAGGGCTGGGGCCATGGGCCCAGTTGGTGGCTGTCGAGAGCAAGGGAATCCGTGTTCGTGCCCTGATGGACCCACCGGAAGGACTTTCGACTCGCGAAGTGGAGTTCACTTTGGCTTCGGGGTTGAATTTGCGGGCCCTTCTCTCGGAACAAAAGGACCGCGAATACTTTTTTGCTTACACTCAGTTGTCATCCAATTCGATTCAACAATTGAATCAATGGCTGCAAAAACAAGCCGCCTAACTCGCCTGCCTTTACTTGAAGATCGGCAGGGGCTGCCCCACGCTCCCCGATGGAGCCGTCACGCCTAGAGCAAAAGCCAAGGTGGGAGCCAAATCCGTCATGCGGGCCGGATGCGAATACACTCCTGAGCGAAATTGACTGCCCACGAGAATCAAAGGCACTTGTCGATCATATGAAAAACCGGTCATATGAGTGGTCATCAAACCTTCTTTTTCCATGTAGTAAGGTCGCGGTATGATAATCAAATCGCCACTGATTCCAGAAACATATTGAGATTTGATTTGCTCTCCCAATTGCCCTGGAGGGAAAAGCCCCTTTTGATAGTCTGATGCCGTGAAGACTTTCCAAACTCCATATTGCTGCAAAAGAATTTGCCGAACTTCCTCTTGAATTTTCTCCGAAGCCAATTTTTTTTGCTTCAATGTCTCAGCACTCAAATAAAAATTAAAAGACCGAGTCGCCGCAATCCACTTTTTGTTCGCAGGTACGCCGTACCTTTTGTTCAAAGTCGTATTGACCCTTTCAGTCAATTCCTGATCGTCGATTTTCCCGGCATCGATTTTCATCTCTTGAAGATCTTCGACTTTGGGAGACACTCCGTGATCCGCAGTTAAAACGATCAAAACATCTTTCATCGATTTCATTTCTGACTTGATCAATGTCAAAAGTTTCGAAATTTGCTGATCTTCCACCAAGGTCAGCTCTTCAATTTCCGGCGCAAGTGGCCCAGTACGGTGACCCAAAAAATCATGGTTGGAAAAGCTCACCAACAGAAAATCTGTCTTCTCTCCCCGTCCCAATTTTTCTTGCACCACGGCCTCGCTGGCCAGTTTGACCAAAATTTCAGTGCCATAAGGAGAAGTCAGAGACAATTTGTTGCCCCGAGAAAATTCCTTTTCAAAGCGCGCCGTCTTCCAGACATAAGGGGAATTCAGATCTTTTTTTAAATCTTTGTTCAAAGCTTCCACCCAATTTGGCAGCTGCTTCCCATAGTAGCTGCTCGTCTCCCACTTCGAGCTATCCGAAGACATCCACACAGCCGTTGTGGGATGCTGTCCGCCCATCATCACCGCCGATCGATCCTTCAAGGAGAGGCTCAACACTTTTCCGGCTCGTCCGACAACTCGCATTTCATCGGCCACCGTGGTGGTTTTCAATCGTCGCGGAGAAATTCCAAATTCAGCGTCTTCTGCACAGTAGGTCATTTTTCCAGCTTTGCGATCGTACCACTCATTCAAGGGAATGCCGTTCACATCCGCCGTAGCCCCCGTCAAAATCTGCGCATGACCAGGACAAGTCATTGCCTGCATCACTTCGTATTGGGCAAAAGGAAAATAGGCCCCGTTGTTCATCAAATAAAGAAATCCTCCCACTTGGCCGTCTTTGCCCTCTTTCTGAAATCGATCTTGCAAACGAATCAAAAAATCCGACCGAAATTGGTCAATCACCAAAACCACAACCAATTTGGGAGTGTTTAAAAATTGCCCCAGAGGAACTGGCGCTGGCAGAGCCGCCCACAGCAAAGACGAAAAACTCAAAATCAAAACGAACAACATTTTTTTCATATCTTTAACCTCTGAAAGTGGCTTGATTCTCTCTGAAAAAAGAGAATATTGCCAAGTCATTCCGCTGCATCAAAACTCATTTCGCTGTACGCGAGATCTCCTTTGGCCTACCTTAGGAAGCATGAAAAAACAGGAATTGCTGCAGCTCATTCGTGACCAATTGGAAAAAGATCTCGCCTCTCTCAAGGAAGCCGCTCTTGCGACTTACGATGCGGCCACCAATGAAGAAAGCAAACCTGAAAATGAGTACGACACTCGCGGTTTGGAAGCTTCTTACTTGGCGGGAGCTCAGGCTAAACGCGTGGGAGAAATCGAAGAGCTCCTCTTTATTTTCAAAAATATTCAATTGCGAGAGTTCCAACCTCATGAAGCCATTTCAGCGACAGCCTTGGTGCAAGTTGAAACAAATGGAAAAAAAAGTTGGGTGTTTATTGTCTCCAAAGGCGGAGGACTGCTTCTCAAATCAGGAGATCACGCCATTCAAACAGTGACCCCGACATCCCCTCTCGGCGAAGCTCTCTTGGGTTTGAATGTCGGAGATATCGCCATTGTCGAAATGGGAAACAAAACTCGAGAATACAAAATCCTGTCTGTCGCCTAAATGTATTTGCTGGTTTGCAGAAGAATCTGACACTGAGGAGCGTGGTAAAGCACGCCATGGTGCTTGCCGTTGGCGAGAACCCACTTTCTCTCAGCTGGATTCAATCTTTCCAATTCAGGAATAAAAATGGCGCCGCGAGAAGTGAGATCCGAAGTCACTTTCGCTTTGAATTCTTCAATCACTTGCCCCACAAGGGTTTGCGCCACTTCTTCCATCATATCGCGGCTCATGCCCTTGAAGAGTTCGCTCAGCCCTGCGGAATTGTTGTCCAAAAGACGCGCGGAAAATTTAAACCAACCTAAATGCGTGCGAATTTCTTCGGACTGCTGACAGAAAAAAGACGAGTGCATATCGTCATCTGTGGCTTGCCGAATATCGAATTGCATTTCCTGACCCATTTTAGAACGCAAAGACTGTAAAAACTCTTTCTCAGCCCAAGCTTCACTGATCGCCCCTTCGGGTGGACGATTTGACTGCAGCAAAGGAGCCATGCACAAGAGAGCCATGAATGCGCCCCCTTGCCGAGGAAAGGCCCGAACGCTCTCATCGTTGATCAAGATCGGAGCAACATAATTGGATTTTTCAGTGAGCAAACAAATGGGAATATTTTGAAGGTCTTTTTTGCTGCGGACAAATTGGTAAATAGATCCGAAATCACTGCCCTCGCCCTGAGCTGGAAGAACCATCAAAATCATTTGCACTTTTTGCAGAGCCAATTTCTGCACCAGCTCGATGATATTGCGTGAGTGATGGATGTAAGCGCCCCCGAACTGTTGGGCAGCTTCTTGAATTTCGACTTCCAGATTTTTATTTTCGGCCACGAGACCAATGCGAACTTTTGCCATTCCCCTATTTTTCAGGATGGCTGAAGCAGGGTAAACTGAAATCGCTCTGTCCGTTCAAAGGTCGGGCTCAGATGTCACCTGCTGACGATCGATGCTCATCGGTCCGGCCCCAAAATAGAAGAAGGCCAAAGCCCCACCCAAAAGCCCGACGTTTTTTAAGAAATGAGCCTTTTGCATTTGAACCATGGCGGGATCGGAAAGAGCCCAAAAATTGTGCATAGCGAGAGTCACAGGGATCAGAAAGAGTATCAACAACAGAGCTCCCCATCGCGTCTTGAATCCCAAAGTGATCATCAAGCCTCCGGCAACAGCCATGAGACCCGAAAAAGGCACCAAGAAATTCGCCATGGGAACCCCTTGGCTTTGGGCATAGGCCACCACCGCCGGAGTAAAATGACTCATTCCGGAAAGAATGAAAATCAGCGAATAGAAAAAACGTCCAAGCGGCATCAAAGCGTGCGCGGCCCCTTGAAGTGGAGAGGCCGTGTCACCAGAAAATCCAGTTGTCGACTTTTGAGAAATGATTGTGGCCATAAATACCTCCCTATTTTGCGATCTGCACCTTGACTGACGCAAATGCAAGACAGGGACCTGAGCTCGCCAAGGAGACATTTTTGCCAAGCAGCAAAAGAAAAAATGAGACAAAAACACTCACTTTGGGCTTCAACTCAAATTAAGTCCGGCGCCATAATTGCACTCTGCAAGCCATGCAAACTGAAATTCAGGAGGAAAAATGCTCACTCGAGTCAACAAAGTGATGACCAAGAAATTACTCACAGTGCAAATGGGAACTTCTCTTTTTGAGGCCTATCAACTGATGAAAGAAAAAAGAATTCGCCACTTGCCGGTGGTGGATGAAATGGATGATGTGGTGGGCGTTCTCTCTCATCGCGATTTGGCTGCGGTGCCCAATTCAAAAAATATTCCTGTCGAACTGATGATGAGCACTCCTGTGGAATTCGTCGGTCAAAGCCTGAGTCTGCGCAAAGCTGTCCTCATGATGCTACAGAAAAAAATCTCCTGCCTGCTGATTGCTGACGAGGACGACAATGCCGTCGGCATTATCACCACCGATGATTTGCTGTGGCACTTGGCTCACCTTTTGGCTGAAGAAACGGAAGACAAGCCACTCTTGTCAGCCGTCGATCGACAAACCATTGGCGAAGTGGCCAACGAGCTTTCCAATATGGGAATTTGATGCACCGAATTCCGAGGAACCGACTTGTCCTTGACTCGTCAGAAAGAAAAAATACAGTTTCTGTCAGACAATGGAATGGAGGTTCCTCAAATGAAAAAAATGGTAATTGCTGGTGTGATTTTTCTGGCCTCGGTCGCGACTCAAGCTCAATCACGTTCTTATTCTGCCTACGGTGACTCTCATTCTCTGACAGCTCTGTTGGGGTTTTCATCAACGGCATTGAATATCGGTGTAAATTATGAAAATCGTTCTTCAGGAAATGTCGGCGTCGGCGGTTACTTTTTGATGGGAAGCGAGAAAAAAGATGCTGGTATTCCACAAGTGACTTCTTTTGGCGGAATTCTTCCGATTCACTTTGTCGATGACAGCCGTGTCAATCTTTCATTGGCTCCTGGATTCGGTGTTCACATGATCAAAGGTCTTGGCGGCAATGATGAAGATGTCACCACTTTTGGGCCAATTTGGAAACTGGGGGCGATGTTCAAAATTTCTTCCAATATGAAAGTGGGCGCCGAGCACACCACTTTGGCCAACTGGTTCAGTGACAAAAAAGGTTCCGAATATCGCTCGACAAATGCTGCTTTTAATTTCAGCTTTTAATTCCAGTTCTTTTTGAACGACTCTCAAAAGCTGGCTGCCTCAAGGACCGCCAGCTTTTTTTATTTTTGAGGCATTCCCTCTTTCACTTTCGGCTGTCTTCCCTGCTGAGCAGTTGCTGGTGCCTCTGTTCGACTTCCTGGAATATTTTTTTCACTGTCGATAAATTCTTGAGCCGGATGAGCACGTCCATTTCTTTTATCACGATCCACTTTTCCCATGGAGTTCATTTTGCGATTATCAGGTTTGTTGTCTTGATTCACGAAAACCTCTTTTCAAATTCTTCAAGTCAAACTTGAAGGACCTCGCCCCCGCAGCATTCCTGTGACAAAGCTGATCAAGGCCAAGATCAAGAAGACAAATAACAGTCCTTTGCCAATTTCCATGGAAACACCAGCAAAGCCTGTTGCACCAAAAAGAATAGCCACCAGAGCCAATACAAAAAAGACTAGAGCTGCCCGAAGCATTTTTGCCTCCTTCTTGTTTTTAAAAATCCCCCACTTGAACGTGCAAGCGGAAGGCCACTTGGGAGTTCCAATTCATTTCCTTTGGGGTCAAATAACCGTTCTTATGGGGATTATTGCACCATTCCGATCCTCACACTCCCTCACTGTTGAATCAGAACCTGTTTAAATCTGGCACTCACATTGCCTCCATACTTTCCGGACACCCATATCATCATAAGGAGGGACTTATGAACCGGGAATCAATCAAATGGAGTTGAGCTTTGAATCGAATTTGCAATGAAACAAAAAACAGAATCAATCAATCGAACAAGAGGAGTCGCATCATGAAAACACTGATTCTTCTGCTGGCTGTCGCTTTGAATTCGCCAGCATTTGGACAAGAAAGCTACGAATCATCAACAACTGGAACTAATTCCACCACCACGGAATCTGATCCTTATTCAGGAAGTTCCACGCCAATGGAAGAGCGAAGCCTCAACACCGAGGAAAGCTTTCGTTCGGGCACAACAACCACAGAGCCAGCGATGACAGACACAACAGCTCCGGCGACTGAAACAATGCCGCCCGCCGCCGTGACTCCAGCCACACCGGAAACGACATCGACCGCTTATCGCGAAGACATGGGACGCTCTCGCATCTTCGGTGGCTTTTACATTGAACCCGCTTTCTTTGGAGTGCAAACCAACAATGACATTCGCTTTGGCAGCGCCAATGAATTTGATTCGACTGGTTTTGGCGCCGATTTGAAACTGGGCGGACACATCAATGACATGGTGTTCTTAGCTGTCGATGGTCGCTATGAAAGATCGCAATTCACCGAAGGGGGACTGGAAGATCTCAATGCGGACACTTGGAATGTCGGTCCTACTTTGGGAGTGCAAGCTCCTTGGTTCGGTGCGCGTGTCTGGGGAACTTATATTCTCGACGGTTCTAACAATCCTGAACAAGCGGCTAACGGAGTCGATTTGCGCTTCCAAAAACCTTATGGCTGGCGCGGAGGCGTGGGGGTACGCTTAGCAGCTGTGAGTCTCAATCTTGAGTACGAGGATCTGACTTACCGGGAAACTGTCGTGCAATCCTCTGGCAATGTTGGAAATGCCGCTGCCAATACAGATTTCGGCAATAGAGCCGTGGCCGTCAGCTTGAGCTTTCCGATTCAACTATAAGGAATCAAACGATTTGAAGATTTGAAATGGAGGACAATAATGGACAACAAAATGAATAATCAAAATCAAACAAGTGACAAATACATGAACACTTCTTCAGTGTCTGGAACGGATAAAAAATTTGATAAAAATATTTCGACCCAAGCCAGCGCGCAAAAAGTTTCAGACAAAGTCAACGAAGTGAAGGACAAAATCGTTCAACAGGCCGGCCCTGCTGTGGATTACCTGAAAAGCAATCTCTCCAATGTGAGCGAACGCTCTCAAGTTTACATCCAAGATGCCAGTTCCTTGATCCGCCGCTACCCTTTCTATTCCGTGTTAGGGGCTGTGGCCATAGGGGCTTTTGTGGGCATGTCAATCTCCCGCAGTTCTGATCGTCGATCATAAAGGAGCAGGGAAAATGTTGAACAATTTTTTCTCCACTTTGTTGCAACAGCTGCTCAATCCGACTCCCGCCGGTGAAAATCCGACGGGAGTCTTCTCTCTTTTCACAGGCGCCAAACTGAAAAGAATGCTTTGGATTGCGGCCGGTTTGACGTTCTCATTCCTGATTTTTTTTGCCGGAGTTTTCTCCATTCTGGCGGATCTCTTATGGTCCACACATCAAAATGGAGCCCTGGGCTTCACTGAAATTTCAGCGATTGGCGCAAGCCTCTGCCTTGTCTCACTCTTGAGCTCAAGCTTCTTGCTCTCCACCCACCAGTGGAAAGTCGTGGCCTCTCAACCTCGGCCACCAGGAACCTGGGCCGAGTCACCACTTCAGCAAGCCGTCGCCGATTTGATACAGGACTTTGTCCTGGAGAGAAGGCTGGACCGGGAGCTCAAGCTGCAGAGTCTCGCCGCCACTTCCGGCTTTATGGTTCCAGAAACTGAAGACATCCCTCCCTCATCCCGCCCGGCTGTGCATTGATTTTCGAACTCGACCGAGAACCAGTTCATTCTTCCTTTTCGAGGG
>JACCDX011287474.1_pt1 | contig 39662 bp, 35 predicted proteins | sample 7449681 | NCBI WGS metagenome assembly JACCDX01 (sample SAMN15323450, study PRJNA562643) | freshwater metagenome | isolation source: river surface water | place: USA:Blue River Watershed | collected 2017-08-18
CAGTCTTTGCAGCCTCAGAAGTTGAATCCTGTGTTGTGACAGTTGGAAGGACGCCTTCTTGACCTGTCATTGAGTTAAAGCCGAGGAAGGCTGTTACTACTAAAAGTAAGGAGAGAGCGACCTTTGAAGATTTAGCCGCAAGCTCTGCCGCCTTCTTATAAGTAGTAGATAGCATGTCGAGGGCTGTAAGGCCACGGTCCTGATCGATAACAAGCTCTGAAAGAACGCGACGAAGTGATGTGCGGGCGCGAGAAACAGTGTGACGCACTGCAGATTCCTTGATACCAAGCTCTGCTGCAATCTCTGAAGTTGAGCGGCCTTCCATCTCCCACATAACAAGGGCAGCACGCTCTGCAGGGGATAGGAGAGCCAAAGCCTGGCGAATGATCGCTGCATCTTCAGCCTGTGTAAGGACTTCTGAGTGATCGCCAGATACCTGCCATGCAGCCTCAACTTCAGCCTGTGCATCGTCGATAACCACAAGGTTTGGGCGGCGGCCTTCAAGGCGGAATTAGTCGATGCAGAGGTTTTCAATGGTGCGGTGATGATAAGAGAGTGCATACTCAGCGGATTCAAGCTCTGGAGCCGCAAGCATGAACTTAATAAGCGAGTCTTGGGTGATCTCTTCAGCCTTTGCTGAATCCTTTAATACTCGAGTGGCATGCGCGAGTAGCTCTGAACGGTGCTCAGTGTAAAAAGCCCCCAGTTCAGCAACTGTCCATACGCTAAGTGCCACTTTATTAATCCTTCATTAACCGGTTTGGTCTTGCAGAGCCAGCCGTCGCTGCCTCTAACCACTACTACGAATCCCATCCTAGATTGTCGCGGGAAGGGTACAAAACGGACATTTCACTCGCCTTTTTACCTTCTCCTTACTTATGAGGGGTCTATTTCCGCCCAAGCCGAGTAACGGATCGTCCGTAACTCGACTAACGAAAGGAAAAACATGTCTACAAAGACAACTTTCAAGCGAATTTCGCTTGTAGCAGTTGCTGCGTTATCGATGGGCTTAATTTCATCGATCGCTCCTGCAAGTGCTGTCAACCTGTCTACACTGGCAGATGAACCACGCGTGCTCACAGCATTCGCTGATTCCTCTTCTGTACCAGTCGCGGTTGGATCATCAACAGAGGTCGTTGTTCCAATTCGAATTGGTTCAACGGGAGCCCTTACAGCTACCAAGGGCTTCACTGTAACAACTGCGGTTCAATACAAGCCAAACGGAGCTACGGATCCAACAATTGTTGCGGCAGCTACCGGTGCAGCTTCGCCATTCGTTGCTGAAGGAGTGACAACAGCAAATACTTCTCAGGTTGAACCTGATGGAGCGGTTTTACAAACTTTGGCCAATGGCACAAGCGGTGGAACTCCAGCCCTTACAAGTGCTGGAGTTGGTACTCGTATTGGACAAGTAACGCTGACTGGCTTCAATAAGCCTGGAGCTTACACGTTCACTATTACACCAAATGGTGCAGGTTCAGATGTTGCGGCAACTGTCACAGTTTTCGCAGGATATTCAGCTGATGCGGCACACCCAAACAAAGCATTCCCATACCAGGGTGCTGCTATCACTTCAAGCTGGACAGGAACTGCTGGTGGTCAAGCTTCAGTTCGATTCGTAGGACTAGCTGATTCAACAAAGTACTACATCACAACAAACACTGGTGCAATTGTTTCTGTCACAAATTCAGACGCAACACGTAACGGTACAATTTACAACACAAATGGAACAAATCTTGCAAACGGCGTTTACGCAACAACAGGAACTGTTCGTCCAACTGACTCATTTGATGTTTCTGTAACTGATCTGGGTGCAGCTTCTACAACTGTATCTGTCAAAACCTTTGATGCGACAACAGGCGCTTCAACCACTTTTGCAGAAGCAACTGTCACATGGGGAGCAGCACCAGTAATTTCTGCTGCAAACTCAACTTCCGTAATCGATTCAACTACAGCATCAACATTCAGTGGTCAGACTACTGATGAAGTTCTCACAGTTGACGGTACAGTCGCCACAACACGTAAGGCAACAATCAAGGTAGTTTTGAAGGATTCAGCGCTTAATGTCGTCCCTTCAAAAACACTTACTGCAACGATTACAGGTCCCGGACTTATCCAGGGCAAAGTTGGAACCGGTACTGCTAACACATACACTGATGGATCTGCATCAGGTTCACGTGTTGCAACTGTCGATACTGACGCTCTAGGACAAGGCTTCATTGCAGTGTTCTCAGATGGTTCAGGTGGAGTTGGAACAATCACAATTTCACAAGGAACAACTGTGATTGCTACTGAGACAATTACTTTCTCAGGAATTGCTACACAGCTCAAAAACAACCACGTTGATGCTGATGGTGATTCACTTGATAAGGTCTTCATTGGTAAGGGTGAGACAGGTATTCTTACTGTTGGTTCTTACGATGTAAACGGTAACAAGGTATCTGCAACACCTACAGGACTTGTTGTAACATCAGATTCAACAACTGTTGCTACTGCATCAATCTCAGGTGGAACCGGTGACATTACTGTTACAGGTGTTTCTGTAGGTAAGGCAAACATCACAGTATCTGTTGGGGCTCTAGCTACAGCAACTATCAAGTTAGTTATCCCGGTAGAAATCACAAAGACAACAGCAAAGACCGTAACAATGTCATTCGATAAGGCAACATATGCCCCAGGCGAGAAGATGACACTTACAGTTAAGGCTGTAGATTCAAACGGTGCTGGTGTAGCTGATGGAGCACGTGTTCTCTTCTCAGATACAGCAACTGCTAACGTCGCACTTGGAACTCTTCCAACAGGAACAGTAACTCTCAAGGGTGGAATTGCTGAATACACCTACTACGCACCATTCGCAGCTGGAGACATTACAGTCACAGCAGTAGAAGGTGCCGCAGTGGATGCAGTAATCGCTTCAACAGTTGCAGCTCCTTACACAGCTAAGAAGATCACAGCTACAGCTTCAGTGGTCAACGCGGCTCAGGATGCAGCGCTTGATGCAGCTAACGAGGCAACAGATGCAGCTAACGCTGCTACTGATGCAGCACTAGCTGCAGCAGATGCAGCAGATGCAGCAACAGCTGCAGCTGAAGATGCATCAGCGGCGGTTGCAAAGCTTGCTAAGTCTGTTAACACAGCACTTAAGAACCTCAAGAAGCAGATTACAAGCTTGACTGCTCTTGTAAACAAGCTCCTAAAGAAGTAATCGCCTTATAAAGCGATTACTTTTCTAGACCAGATCTAGAACCGATACCCGGCTCCTCTAACGAGAGGTCGGGTATCGGCCTTTTCAGGGAAAGCCTGAGAGTCCAAAGAATGATGACTGAACGTAACTTTTGAGATTTCAGACTTTTTTCTCAGCTTGAACTTAAAATTTACTTAATGACAGCGCTGTGATTCAGCGCAAAGGAGGATTTACTTTGTCAGCGCTTGGCTACTTAATTGGAGTCATGCATAATCTCGAAGCCAGAAAAGTACCAAAGATTCATGCACCACTCGAATTTGATTCATTTAGTAGGTATGTAATTAATGTCTTACCTATCAAACATAAGACTCGGGAAAGCTACGAGTCTGCATTCAGGTGTCATTTAGAGGGCAGATTCCAGGGCAAACTTGTTTCTGAAATATCTAAGGCAGAGATTCAATCTATGCTGGTCCAACTAACGCCACAAACTAGAGCAAAAGTCCTCGCCATCTTAAAAACGATATTTCGCGAGGCAATTTCTCTAGGTCTGATCACAACAGCTCCAACTTTAGGCATAAGAAACCCTGCACCTATCGTCGAAACGAGACGCTTTCTTACATGGGATGAAATAAAGGAGAGAAATTTTGGCGCATACTCAAATCAGATTCATTTTCTGGCTTTACACGGGCTTCGGTGGGGAGAGGCAGTTGTACTAACAGATAACGACATACGTAATGGACGCGTTTATATCAATAAGTCCATCCATGGTGACACCAAGTCGCAATCTGGGAATCGCGTGGTTCCACAAGTTTCAACATTCCAGCCTTTTCCAAAGTCACCGAAGACTCTTCGAAAGGTTCTTGATCCTCATGGGATTCATATTCATTCACTTCGCCATACCTATGCTTACATTTTAAAGTCGCAGGGGATTCACGTAACTACTGCACAGAAATTAATGGGGCATTCTGACCCGAAAATTACAATGGCAATCTATACAAGGGTCCTTGATAATGAAATTGATAGCGCTGGAGCAATGCTGAGAAAGATGATTAGTTAACTTTGGGTGGTCTCTTCAGCCTTTGCTGAATCCTTTAATACTCGAGTGGCATGCGCGAGTAGCTCTGAACGGTGCTCAGTGTAAAAAGCCCCCAGTTCAGCAACTGTCCATACGCTAAGTGCCACTTTTTGGATCCTTCATTAACCGGTTTTGTGTTGCAGAGTCAGCCGTCGCTGCCTCTATCCACTACTACGAATCCCATCCTAGTTTGTCGTGGGAAGGGGACAAAACGGACATTTCAACAGCATAAAAAATCAAGGTCACAATTTTTCGCAAGAATTGAAAGGGCTTAGAGGCCCATTAGTAGGGCCTGGTTCTGGAAATTGGAGTTTCGATTTCGGATTTCCTCAAAAATGCCCATGTCTGCGATTCTGCCATTCTCGAGGAAAATTACTGTGTCCGCAGAACGCACAGTAGATAGCCTATGAGCAATGACAACGAGCGTGACTTCCCCTTTTAGGGAATCGAGTGATTTACTAATCGCCAGTTCGGTTTCACCGTCCAAACTGCTTGTGGCTTCATCCAAGACCAATACTTTGGGCTCTTGATAAAGTGCTCTCGCAATTCCAATCCTTTGCTTTTGTCCACCACTTAAATTCAGGCCAAGTTCAAGAACGGGCGTGTCTAATCCATGCGGCAAGTTACGGACAAAATCATCTAACTTTGCACGTTCTAACGCAAGCCAGATTTTTTCTATATTTGATTCATTTTGAAGTTCTAGGCTTACATTTTGGGCAATAGTCCCTTTGATTATCACAACGTCCTGAGGAACATATGCCAAAAAACCTGGGTTGCTAGAAATCATAGATCTTGGGTTTATTCCATTCACAAGTATCTTTCCAGATGTGGGCGAAAGAAGACCCAAGATAAGTTCAGCCAAGGTCGACTTCCCAACTCCTGAAGCGCCAGTAATTGCTAAATTCTTTCCATGCTTAATTGAGAATGTTACATCCGACAAAAGCGGGGTTGTTGAATCTTGGAATTTAAAATTCACTGATTCAAAGGAAATTACATCTTCAGCTTCATTTGGAATTAACTCCATTTCATTAAAGTTAGGTCCTTGCGAGCTATCAAGAAAATTCAGTCTCTCAATGAGAGTAATTGTCTGGTTTGCATACCCGATTTGATTCTTAATAGTTAAACTACTCTGCTGCATTCTGAGTATCGCGGGTGCAATTCTGCTTCCCGCGGCCATGAAAACCGACAATACTGAAAATGCATTGGCGGCATTTGTCATCAGGAACTGGATAGCGCAAATTAATACCGCGCCAAGGATAAATGATGATTCAAGAACATACTTGCTTATACTTGGGATAAACGTCATTCGAGAAACCAGTCTTCCTACTTCAAATCTTTTTTCAGAGATAGCTTCCGCGTAATTACTTCTTCTATTAATAACAAAAAGAGTTTTGTATAAGTCTATTGCTTCAATGATCTTTTCATTTGCAGAAACGGAAACTTCATTTGATTTCATTCCGAGTGACTGAATCATGACACCCAGATATCGATGCATGACCACGGCTATCGCTGAAAAAAAGGACATCGTTACAATTGCAACTAGTGGGTTTACAAACATTAGTCCAGCAAACATAACTAAGAGAAGCAGCCCGTCAGAGATTAACAGAATAAAAGTTCCAAGCACTCCCAAGCAAAGCGAATTCACACCGTCACCGACAGAAAAAGACAAACTTTGGCGGCCATAACTTTGGACAAAACTGGGTTCTTGTTTCATGAGTCTTTTTATAAGTTGGCTAGACATTAATGCCGATTGAAAACTTAGGTAGTTTAAAACCCTTCTGGAAATCCATATATTCAGAAGAGTTTTAGATATGAACAAGATGGCTGCACTACCACCCAGGATCGCAACTTGTGATTGAAACGTGAAGTCGCCAAGTAAAGCTAGGTCTAATACTTGTTTGATTCTCCCGGTTGGAGGTTGTGACTGAATGCCAGTGATTGAAAGTGCGCCAACTATCCCGATTAGCGCAACCGCCAATAAGTCTAAGACACTTAAAAAGAGTTGAATCACAACTAGGAAAAAGATTCGAACGCGCCCAATTTTAGGAAGAAAAATTCTCAAATACTGAAATCGATTATTAATCTTTCTTATGCGCGTAATGACCACGGCAAAAGCATAGACGCTTTATCGGAGAATTCTGGTCCATTCCGGCGGAAGTAAGTTTTTAGGGGCACGTTGACCTATGAACCAAGGTTCAGGGACTGTTACTAAAGGGGATCTAGTCTTACTGAGAAATGCAGCCCAACAGCTAAAGGTCGAATTACTCAATACAAAGCCCGTACCAAGACTCATCGCAAATAAGGTTTCCACCGCAGAATTATTAATGTCGTTGATCCATCTAATTTCTAAATTTGGCACCACTGGTACTAAAGTCTTTGCCAGGTCAGGTTCGTCAGAAAAAAACCAAATTTCTTCATATTTGGTTCTCTCTAAATGAAAATCGATTGCCCTGGAGTAGTAGATCTTGCTAAGAATCCCAATCGCTGGTTCATTTTTGTAGTCTCCTAATCTGATGTGAACAACAAGTATGGACTTATTACGTGAATTAATTCTGAGGGACCTTAGTTCATTACTTTCATCTAATGGCTTCAATGTTTCTAATACAGTGGAAAACTTTTGTGACTTAACTGTCAAGTAAGTTTGAAAATACCCAATAAGAAAAGTGTCGGTACTTTTCATTTTTAGCGAAGAATCGTAACCAACATCTAACGAGATGGAGGGGTTGCCATAACAAAGGTGGCTGAATCTTGAAATCACTTTGAGAGATAGGCCGATAACTACTCTAATTACTTTTTTCTTAATAATTTTTGCGTCGGATCCAGAATTTCTCAATGCCCAGCCGAGTAAACTCGAAATTATTCTGGAGGACGACTCGTCTTCAACAAATTCAATACTTGAAGGCCAGGATACATTTGCATATTCATAAATACCGTTCTCTGAAGTCCTGGGGCGCAAAAGGTTGCTATTGATTTTGATTACTGATGATTCGGAATATTCTATTGCTGCTGCTATTTGAAAAAGTTGATTTCCCAAACCTCCCGCCAATGGAATGCTAAGCAATTTGAGACCTCCTGAGTAATTTAATAAAAACAATACTCATGATATTTCCCAGTGTGATGTTCCTATTCCTATAATTTTTCAAAAGATTGCTCAATCCGTCATTTCGAAATACATCAAGAAACCCACACTGGACGATAGAGGTCACAAAAATATTGCACAACAGTTTCTGACTCAAATCATTCATGGGGGTTTCTGATCCCACTGAAGATGTCAAGTTCCAGGCTTCCAAAACCCTTTCTCTTTTCAATTTTTGAGAAGTTAGTTGATTTCCTGAATGCTTTAAGTAGGTGTACAAATTTTCGTGGTGAAAACAGATCTCAATATTTGAAAAATTTTGAACATATACAAAGCATTGGTCTTCTCCCATTATTAGTGAAGGGAAAAACAAATTCCCTAGCCTTCTCCTCAAAAAAACACATCGCCAAATTCCTAATCTTGTCGCGAGGGAACTACAATTAGAGTCGAAATCATTGGAATTTGAAAAATTCTTATTTTGAGCGCTGCCGGTTTTTGACTCGACGTATTCGAAAACGTGGAGAGCCTGTTTTGAATCCAACAAGTTTCCTTGAGCTAATTCAGTTGCGAAATCGTAATTTGGAATATCATCGTCATCCCAGAAAAGAACCCACTCCGATTGTGAGTTAATCAATCCATGGTTTCGAGTTAGTCCTGGATTGCCGAAATACCCTGACAGAACTTTAATTCCGCAACCTTTGAGCAATTCCAAGATTTCTTGATTGGGGGCTACCTTTGAATGTAAATCAATTACAATCGTCAATTCTATCTCGCTACACTTATTTAATTTGGTTAGTGATCCGATGTCCAGACTTGCGAACCGTTCAGGAATGGAACTGAGAATTATTCCTAATTTCTTCATTCTTGGGACTTCCAATTATTGATTACATTTGCATAAAACATAGAATGTTTTGTAATAATCTCCTGAGAATTATACTTTTTATTTGCTTTAATCCTGATTTCATTTAATGGATTGAGGGCCTTATACCCGCTCTCTACAAAAATCTTTTCGATTGAATCAGCAATTGCTTGAGTTGTTGGATTAACCAAATCACCCATACTTCCATTACTCAGCATTTCTGGAATTCCTCCAACATTGCTTCCTAGGACATAAACATTTGATAACTGAGATTCTGCGATCACAGAAGGAAAATTGTCTGCGATACTTGGAACACAACACAGGTCCATTCTTATCAATAGTTCTTGGAGTTCGACTTTGTTCAGAAATCCATGGGGTATAACGGAGATGTCTTTGTAATCTTCTCCTCTAGCTCCTACTAAATGAAGTTTCACTTTTTTTCTATAAAGTGGGGACTTTTGTCGGAGCAGATGATGTGCTTCCAGTAAAACCTTTAAATTCTTTATCTTTGTACGAGTATTCGCGGCTACAAATATGATGTTGAAATTTTCACTACTTCTTTTGTCATCATGTCCTTTGTAATTATTAAAAAATACTGAATCAATCAAGTTCGGAATATTTACTAAGTAATCAGAAATCGTATTATTTCTTAGAAGTTTATTTTCAATTTTATCCCGTAACCACGTTGAAGGAGTTATAATTCCTAATCTTTCATAATTTATACTATTTGTCTCCTTAAAGCTGGCCTGAACACTTTTCTTTAGAAATCTCGAAGCCGGACATTCGAAACATCCTTCGAAATACTTTGTGCATCCAAGAGTTGTATGACATCCGCCAGTTATTATTCGTTCATCGTGAGCCGTGATAACTACCGGCATTAATCTGCTGAGCGTTGATAGTTGCCTTGGTGACAGTAAATTATACCAATTGTGAATATGTAACAAGTGATAGTTACTCTTGAGCTTCTCGAGATTTAGAATTCTCTCAGTTGACTTAGATGAAAGAAATTCATATTGTGATTTGGCATCAACCATGTTTAACATCGTCGTTTTTTTCGATTTAATTCTTGATAAATAGGAGGTGTCCACCATGTTCGTTGGTAACATTGTTGAATTAATTCCACGCATAGAAAGACCCTGGTTTAATAATTGTGCCGCTTGGGAGGCTCCGCCTTCACCAACACTTAAGTGAGCTATTCGTATCATTTACGTAGGTATTTTCTGGCCTTAATTAGAATCAGTTTCATCAGTACACTTAGGTCAATCTCAATTTTTGAGGTGCCATCATAATTTCTGATTCGAGATTGCAATAAATTTAAGCCTTTTGTAGAAAAATACCTCATATCTTTTGAATGGATATGAAAACTTACTAACTCACCCTGATTTTCAATGTGTACTCTGCTTTCTTCAACTAATAAATTCAAGTTTTCTGTTCGTATTTGATGGTCAGGTACCGCCTCATACAAAATTCTTAATCCTCGGTGATTCCTAGGGTCGCGACCTGAGTAAAACATTCCCCACGTTGCAGGATCTACGTTCGGAAATTCGCGGAAAGTTTCTCCATTAACTGGGCTCAACCCAGATCCATTTCTAAATTTTCCTAGACGGTGCGGTGGTACTTCTCGATATTGGGCGAGGAGGCTCATATCTGTGGAGGCAGAATTATTGAGGATGCCACTTCTAAGATGTTCAGTGAGCTTCTTTGAAGTGAGGGCATTTCTTGTATAGAGAACAGCTGCGGAAGAAGCGTGATCTGACACATCTGTGAAAATACAGTCGAAATTACTACCGTTGAGTAATTCGAAAGGAAAGGTTGGCATTAACAATACATCGGTTTCAATGTGAAGTATCGGTTGATTTGGAAAGCTATCGTGATAACTTGAAATAAGCCAAAATCGTGCAATGGTATTAAACCAGAAACCTTCACGAAATTGGAGAGGGTGCGAGACTTTGTCCCTTAACAATGTAAGGTTTAAGTTGTTTTTTACAAATTGCTCGGCGCCATGCAATTTCTTTGGGTTTATATGACGACGCTCATCAGTTAAAACTACTCTCGGAATTGAAGGAAACTTTTCTTGTAAGTACCTGAGATTTCTATACAGTAGAGCGTCGGCTTTAACTCCGTACTGGACCAGAACAATTTTGACAGGCGGCAAAGTTACTTTGTTTGTAGACTTCACAATCTTGCCTAAAGTCCAATTTCATCGATAAAGCCAAGGAAGTTTGCATCCAGCTCTTGTCTTCTCATACCAAATTTTTTATAAGCTCTAAATGTATTTTCTCGAGAGTACATTGGCGCATCGCTTCCAAAGAGTAATCTTTTTCTGGAGTTTGGATTAGAAACAAGAATTCTTATTGCTGAAGTCAGAAAATTACCTTCACGTCTTTTTTTATTTTTAAAAACTTCAAAAATCACCATCGTCGCAGAGAAGTCGAAGTAGACATTTGAAAGAATTATCTCTGGAACAAAACTGTTCATTTGAATTCCCCCCGCATGTGCCAGTAAAAATATGGTTTTGGGAAATTTGCGCACAATTTCAAAATAATCTGATGGTTCCCAATAGGGGTAATTCAAGGTATCAAATATCACTAATCTCGGTTGGTTTATTTCAATGCATACAACCACTTCTTCTGGGGTGTATTTCTCCCGTCTAGGGTGAAACTTAAGTATTTCATTCTTGGCGATTATTTCTTGGATCTGCTCTTTTCTCACATACCAAGCCACAAAAGTATTATTCTTCCTAATTTCAAAAGCATCATTGTTGCTGATCAAACCGGAGATCTTAGGGTTACCTTCAATCCCTATGACTAATCCTTCGCAGAGCGCCTGGTGAAGATGACTATCGAATCTAGGAAGTCTGAGAATCATTTATCAACCTAGTTTCAGCTTCCAATAATTTATCAAGCGAGAATTGCTCGTCTGTAATTTGAAGTACTTCAAATCCGTATCTATCTGCATCACCAGTAATCTTCCAAGTTTTCTCAATTGAGAAATCACTTGTCTTTCTTACTAAACTCATACAATTGTCTAAGTAGCTCGAAATGGATTTGACTAAGTTAAAATTCTCGTTTTCGGGTAAGTCATAGAAGTAATACACTCCGATTTTTTTAGGATCCCTATATCTTTCTATAACTCTTCCTCCGTTGTATATTGAGTTTGTCAGGGACATAAAATCTATCCCTGTTGAAATGTCTACCAGGTGCGATGCTATGTACCCACTTGATCGGAATCCAATTTCCACAGGAATGAACTTTCTAGATATCTTGGAATAGATTACTTCTAGATGCCCAAGCGTAGATTTAGGCTCAAAGGCTTTAAAGGCTTCGATTGTAAATTCAATAAGTTCCTGTACTTCAAAAGCGCTCAAGCTTGTCCAACCATAAATAAGCGCAGTCGCAACTTTGCTTTTAACAATGTGTCGCGAATGGTGTTTTTCAGAAAATGCTAATAGTTGAATATTCCCGAATTGATCCGCTAAAAGCTCCGCTGTAAATTCGGTTCCCTCGATGAAATCTTCAATGATTACTTTTTTATCTTGAGAAATAATCATGGACTCAGGGATTGCTGTTAGTAATTCTTGAGTTGTGCTACAAATTGTGACACCCCGAGATCCGGATCCGATATTTGGTTTAACAATTTGCGGCATATCGGAACTTTGGAATTCCCATGTCATATAATCTTGTTGGCTTACAACCCGAAATTCGCGACCAGCTAAACCTTTTTTTGCCCAAGTGTCCATCATCGCTTGCTTAGTTAAAGGTACAAGGCCACCTTCAAAACCCATAAGAGATGAATTGATTAGAATCTGATTTAGATTTGGCACTGCCAAATCCATTGATGTCCAAACGGAATTAAACGTACCCAAGCCTCGATTCTTAAGTTCAATCGGCAAATTTGAATCAGTGGCATCCAGTTTGATTAACCTTCCAGTTCCTGTGTTGTTAGATTTCCAATCCGTGACAAATAGTTCCTCGTCTACCGATGTTAATTTGTTCGCAATTCCAGTATTAAGCTCATTTCCCCCTAGAAGAAGATTTAATGAAGTCACTATTCAACCCTAGTTCTAATATGTTTCAGAAGTGCACGTGGGATTTCTGAAGTTTCTTTAAGGTACTTCTTCTCGCAAACAATTTCATACGTTGACCACTTTAATACATCAAGACAGTAGAACCATAGATCTTCAAGAGCTTCTATTTCCTTGATTCTTTCAAGAGTTTCAGAGTTCACCAAATTTGACTCAATTAAGGTTACGCCTCCAGCGTCGCAGATCGCGATTCCCCCCTCAAACTTTTCTCGTATTGAGTCGGCTTTTTCTGGATCAAAATTTTCTACCTGAGTGTTATTGCACCCAAGCGGGGTAAAGCCCTGTGACCAAATTCGATAACCATTTCGCGTCACAGCTGCTTTATCTCTAATCAGGCCAAAAACCACAACTCCAGAAGCCTGCCTATAGAGTAGTAAATACTTGGCCACAAGTTCCCCAAAAATTGCAAAATTATCACAGTTGCTAGTGAAGATGACGACGACATCATTTGGCTCTACTTTTTCGATTTGAGAGTGCATCTCGTAATTTGACTTATTTGCTGTAAAAACACACTTGATTCGGCCAACTGCGTAATGGGAGTCATCTATCGGATGAAATTCTCCATAAACTCCGGTCTTGTTTAGTGCATCAGCAACTTCAGTGCTTGAAACACGATTTCTAATGCAAAATTGTGCAATCTCTTCTAGGTAGCTATTCATCATAAGTCCTTACTTGTAAATGTGGATAGTAAATTCGTTAGATAAGTAATCGGTATGCAAGCGAACTTTTTTACTAATCTTTCGTACTTCTCTTAAAATTTCTATAGGGTCAAAATAGTAATTTTTGTCTAGGTGCACTTCGGAGTTAATGTCAAGCATATTGAATGAGGTTCGCTTACGAGAAGATTTAAACATTTTCTCAACTGTGTTTAGAGCTGAATCCTGATTCCAGGCGGGCCTATATGAAAATGCCCCACTAGCCAAGACGAAATCAGCATTCGGAATCGTCATTTCTTTAATGTCTGCCAACAGGAATTCAGCCATTGGCAAGTTGTATTTCTGGGTTGCGAATTCAATGAAACCAGGAGTCACATCTACCCCTAAATAGTTGAAGTTCGTATGTCCAGTTTCATACAGCCATTTAAGTAGGTGACCTAATCCGCATCCAAGATCAATAATACTTTGGCCATACAAATCTTCACTCCCAATTAGTTCTGCAAAACGCATTTCTTGAGTTGTTGTCGTTGGCCATCCAACGCTTTCCGCGCAGTCACCAAGCTTTTCAAATCTATCTGAGTAAAGTTTCACAACTGCTGAGGTTGAGTTTTCGGAAGGCTTGGTCATGTATCAATACTACATGTCGACCTAATTCCCATCCTTGAAAACTTAAAATTAATCAAGTCTTTTGAATGAGCTGAGCATTCAACGCAGCATCCTTAGGGTCACCAACTAACAAGCCTTGGGTAGTTTGAAGTGTTTGAACGAAATTGGCAGCCTTAAGCAAAGAATCTGGATTTCCTAAATCAAACCAAGCATTTCCGCGGGAAACCTTTCTCACCCTTAATGAATCTCTCTCAAGCAATGCGTCGAGTAAGTCGACCATTTCTACTTCCCCTCTTTGAGAAGGTTTCAAATTGTCAGCGATGTCAAGAGATTCGGAATCGAGCAAGTAAATCCCTGGTATTGCCCAATTTGAAATATGTATTCTTGGTTTTTCAACCAACTTTTCAATTGATTCTTGATTTTCCGTAAATTTGATAATCCCGTATTCTTCGGGGTTTTGGACATGGTAACCGAAGATTAACGATTTTGAATTTTCTTCGACTCTACTTCGTAATTCGCGCCCAAACTCTGGACCATGAAATAGGTTGTCGCCGAGAATTAACCAGAATCTCTCGCCATTAAGGAATTTTTCACCAATTTGAATAGCGTCTGGTATTCCACGCGGCTGAGGTTGTTCGGCGTAAGTAATTTGGATTCCTAAATTTGATCCATCGCCCAACAAATTGTAATAGCTGCCAAGGTGATGTGGATTAGAAATTAATAAAACATCTGTAACACCAGCATGAATTAGAGTGGAAAGTGGGTAATAAACAGTTGGTTTGTCATAGACTGGCAAAAGCTGCTTGCTTACTACTGCTGTAAGCGGACCTAATCTTGTCCCGAGACCCCCTGCAAGAATAATTCCTTTCAATTGGCCACCATCTCCCTGCTAGACCTTAACCAGTCAGGATTTTCAATATACCAATTCACTGTAGTTCTTAAATCGTTCAGAAAATCACCGCGTTGAAATTCTTTGAATTTACTTCTGAAAAGAGAATCGTCTACTGAATACCTAAAATCGTGTCCGGGACGATCCTTCACGTATTCTATTTGCGGATTATGCATCTCCATTATTTCACATAGATGAGTCACTACTTCAAAATTGTTTAGTTCCACTCCGCCTATGTTGAACTTGTACACTTCGAGTTGATTTTCTTGGAGAATTAAGCTGATCGCATCAACATTGTCTTTCACATAAATCCATTCTCTGCGTTGAAGTCCGGTCCCATAAAGAGTCACTGGCTCGCCTCGCAAGATATTTGAAATAGCTTTTGGAATTAATTTCTCAACCGACTGACGTGGACCAAAATTATTAGAACTGCGTGTGATTACAGGGCGAAGACCGTAAGTATTTCCGTATGAATTACATATTAACTCTGCACTGGCTTTCGACGCAGCATACGGGCTTCTGGGATCCAGTGGTTCCAATTCATTCCATGAACCTTGATCAATAGAACCATAAACTTCGTCGGTAGAAACTTGAATAAACTTCTTGGTTTTTCCTCGCTTGTAAAGTTCTAAAAGATTTACCACGCCCATCACGTTGGATTCAAAAAAAATCGTTGGGTTTGATATTGATCGGTCTACATGGGATTCGGCGGCAAAATTTACAATGCAATCGAAGATTTCATGGTTTGAAATTGCCGAATTAATAGAATTCAAATTAGAAATATCAATCTTTTCAATAACTACTTGCTCGCGAATCTTTAGTGGCAAATTATGAAGGCTAGATGCGTATGTAAAGTTGTCCCAAATTACGACCTCGTGCCCAAGTTGAATTTGCTTTTCAACGAAGTGGGATCCGATAAATCCTAGCCCTCCTGTAACCAAAATGTCCATCAGTTCTCCAAAGGCTAATCGGAAGAGAGTATATTGTTCTCGTGGAACCAAGATACCTTAATATTCTTGAAAACCGAACCCTACCCAATGGAACTCTGTCATTCATCGAGTTCGAGAGCTTGCCTTTTGTTCCGCAGAGAGTGTACTGGCTCAGCGATGTCGGGTTAGATCAGACTCGTGGTTCTCACGCTCATAAGAAGTTGCGTCAATTTATTTTTGCCATACAAGGGTCTTGCGATATCAATCTCTTTAACGGATTCAAGAGTTTTAATTTCACCTTAGCCAAAGGGGAAGCTGGAGTGTTGATAAATCCAGGATGGTGGCGAACGCTAACTAATTTTGTACCTGGAACTATTATTCAGGTTTTTGCAGATTTACCTTTTGATGAAAGTGATTACATAAGAGATTTTGACTCCTTTATAGCTTTGGCAAAAAATAATGGTTGAACCTTTCTTTAGCTTTTCCTTAGCACCTCAAGCATTAAAGGACTCATGGCAGGCTGCCATATCTGAAGTTGTAGCGAGTGGGATTTTCATCAATGGGCCACAGAAAGCATCATTTGAGTTTGAATTTGCAGAGTACTTAGGCACCGAATTTGCCATTGGAGTTTCAAACGGCCTTGATGGTTTAATTTTGGCGCTTGAATCCTGCGGAATTGGGCCTGGTAAGAAAGTTGCAGTCCCCAATCATACATTCATCGCTACTTGGCTTGCTGTACATCATGTCGGAGCTACACCTGTTGGAATTGCCGTTGATAAACAAGGTTTAATGGATCTAACTGATCTGAATTCAAAAATAGATGAAATTGATGCGGTAATACCTGTCCACATGCACGGAGGTCATGTAAACATGGTGCTGCTACTTGAAATGATCAAAAATAAGAAATTGGTGACGATAGAAGATGCTTCTCAATGCCATGGGGGGGTACTCAATGGTAAAAAAATCGGAACTTTTGGGGATGTTGGAGTATTTTCCTTATATCCTACTAAAAACTTAGGAGCTTTAGGTGATGCGGGTGTTGTTGTAACAAATTCAATACTAATTGCCAATCAAATTAGAGAAATTTCAAGCTACGGGTCAACGATTGAAGATAAGTACACTCATAAAGTTCTCGGTAGAAATGCCAGAATGGATGAAATCCAAGCATCAATACTTAGAGTAAATCTCAAACATTTAGATAACTGGAATAATCAAAGAGTTCAAATCGCTAACGAGTACAAATCTGTATTTTCAAAGCATGGCGTGCCCTTTATAAGTTCTGATGGATCAGTTTTTCATCATTTTATTATTTTTTCTAACAACAGGGATGCTCTTCGAGATAAACTCTCAAAAATAGGTATCACTACAGAAATCTATTATCCAAACTCTGCGTATCGAGAATATTTTGATATGGTTAAATGCTCAAGCTATAATCTTGAAGAAAATACAGAATATCTCGCAAACAATACAATCGCTTTACCAATTTCCCAATGGTTAAGTTTGTCAAGTGCGAAAATAATTGCGGATTTAATTGTTGGGAACTACGAGTGATTGGCACTATGCCTGTCAAACTATTGATTTTGGCAAGAAGAGAATTAGCTTTTGAAGAACTCGCACTAAACTGCGGGTGCGAGAAAATTTCTTCAAAAAAATTATCGTTTCTTAATTTTTATTCGATTTCTAAAGATGTTTATGAAGCGTTGAATTGGGCAACAGACGGAGGGAAGGTTCAATTTAGGAGCGTATCGGGCACCCTTTTGAAAACACTTGTCAAGCGGAATAGATTGTTCACCTACAAAATTATCGAATTTGCATTTACCCCAAATGACTCTTGTACTCAACACACCTTTGCAGGCCACCTATCATGTTGGTACTCCACTTCCTCGTCGAAACTTGGGTTTCCATGGGAGCGAGACACATTTTTTAATTCGCTTTCTTTTTTTAGGAATGATTTTATGGATCTATATTGTTTCGGTGGCCGTAATTCAATTGAGGCTAAACGACTATTCGAAAAAGAAATTGATGTTTTGCCAGTTAGACTTCAGTTAGATGATGAAACAATTGGGCATTGGAAATCAACAAAATTTTTTCTTTTTGAGTCTGCTTCAATAATTCATGGAAATGTCTTGGTTCACCAATCTGAAGTTGTCCTCAAAGATATTTCTTTACAAAGCTATAAGTTTCCCCATTTAATGGTACCTAACTCGGTTTGGATAAATCCCTTATCTGTTGGAGAATGCTTGATTCCCAAGTTTGAATCAGAATCAAAGTTGCAAGGCACACATCTATTTATCGACGCTAATGCAAATCTCTACCATTTTGTCGCTGAATCTATCCGAGTGCTGATTTTTGCTTTACAAGAAGGGTTAGATTTTGAGGGTATCGTTATTAGAGATAATCTGCCAAGGAATTTTTATGAGTTAATCGATTTTATAGCTCCTAATAAAACTATCTACAAAGTCAGGCAAGGCGAAAAAGTTACTGTTTCAAGAATTGTTGCTTGTGTCTTCGAAACTCCTGAGTCTCAAAAAAGTAACTTCTTTTCCAGGAGCGGGAGAACAGAGTTCAATCTCTCGGATGATTTCATTCCTTTTTCCTATATTCGTAATAAGGTTCTAAAAAATTCGGAAATTGGATCTGTCTCAGAGCACTTAGGGTTAAACCAACTCAAGAAAAAGATTGTGTTTTCTATTCGGCCCGCGAATCATTCTAGGGGCTTTTTTCTTAGTGCGTTGGTCTCTCGAATTCTCAAATGGCTGGGCGCTACTGTTATTGACTTAAATACTTCGTCCTTCTCTAATTCTGTTGAAGTGATTCATCAAGCTGACTATTTCTTCTGCGAATCCGGAGCCGGCGTTGTTAATATTCTTTTTGGAAAATCTGATTTAAATTTTGTAGAGATTAGTTACGGGAACCAACAAAATTGGAGTTCTCTCGCTTCGGTTCTAAAAATTCATCACGAAGAAGTAAAAGTCTCATCTTTTTTTCAAATTATTTTCAAGGATTACCTTGATTCCAACCCGTTTCCAATTATTAAGATATTAAGTCGATACTTGGTTTTTGGGCCAGTACTCAGAAATTTGAAATAAAATTGAGTTTAACGTTATCTTTCCTGTTGGACTTTCCCACTCATCCTCAAAAGCTATGTGGTCTTCCGGGGCCTGATTCAAAACCCAAGTAACGTACTGAATCGCTACTTCATTACTGCCTCTCAACTTAGGCGCGTTAATTAGAAATTCTCTTAGGCTTGGATACACTTCATTGTCCAGAACACGAATAAATTCGGGTGATCCCAACGCGTAACTATTGAATCCCAGCAGCTTTGATTCCAACAATACCGTTCCGGATACACCAACCACTCCGGCCATTCTAGAAAAAATCTCTTGATTGTTGTGTGTTGGTTCAAGTAAATAAAATCCTCTATTTCTTAAATTTAGGTAAAACCCTAAGGGTCTCGCGCCATACATCTGGGCATTTTCCTTCACGACCACTCCTTGGTCAGGTTTCAACTCCTTTGCAAGGTCATATAATTTTTGAACTTCATCCTCTCCGTCTCCAAGTACCAACGTACTATCTTCAGGTCGCGCGTGAAGAAACCACGCGAAGAACTCACTATCTGGGAGCGACGTCTCAAAAAAATGATTCCGAAAGACTCGAAGAATAAGTCTACGAAAACTCTTTTTTATTTCGTAAATTGAAAGTTTTACAAGACTTTCGCCTAATCTTTTAATTTTCCCTCGTCTTTGGGGGTACTCAAAGATTAAGCGCACTAAAGCGCGCCTTAGTGCGCTTTTAAGTTCAGAATAAAAGGCTTTAAATGGTTTATTGGACTGGTTCATCAATTCTTCCATTTTTAAGTTTGTCCAGCTTTTGTAGAGGAAATTTCGAGTTTCTAGCTCTGCGACAAAATTGTTGGCCTCTTGACTTGGCTCTTTCAACTTTATCTTGGCAAGGTGCTGGAATTCCATCCCATATCCAAAATCTTTTCGTACTATAAGTCGATTCCCAATTCTCGATTGAGTTATTGTAAGGTATTCAAATCCTAAGTATCGTGAGTATTCCCAAATTAGATTCGATAAAAAACTTCTTCGACTTATTGCAATCACTCGATAAGGTCCACCGTTTAGAAATAAACCTTCTGTAAATTTTAGATAGTCACAATATATTTTTTGCTTCCAAGAATTAGACATCGGTAAATATGTAGCTTGGTTCTCATACCCATTCAGACCTTGATGAGAATTCATGATTTGATCAAAATTCCTTTGCCTGCATATTTCTTTTTCCCAAATCTCAACTTTTTCAAAATTGAAATCTGAAAAGCGTTTTAGCTGCCAAGAGTTGTATTCCTCTTCCATTGTTACAAGCTGAGTACCTGATGGAATTTTGAGATTTTGTAAAAATTTCTTTTGGAAAAACGGTGTGTAGTGATCCGCAACTATCAGTTTTATTGCGTGCGCATCGTCAATATTTCTTGCCAATTCAATAGCTAACTTAATTTCCCAAGGCTCAACCGCAATTATTAAGTACTGATACTTCAATTTCCATACTCCTGTAGCCACATTCCCAGCATTAGTACTCTATATTTCTCATGAGTTTTGCTCCAGGGCGGGAATTTAAGGCGCGGCTCGAGTATTCCTACTTTTCTTAGTGTCGTTATGGACGCATCCAGCTCTGACTTAATCGATGAATCTTTGAACCAGTGGCCGTAATCTGAGCTAAAGCCTAATTTTGGACGTACACGAATATCTCGTTCATTTCCAAAATATGCATTCTCACGGAAGAAGGCTTTATTGCGACTGAGTTCATTGTCATTAAGTAAATTCGACTGAGTCCAGCGATACAAACGGAAATCAGCGTATACCGTACGAGGTTCCACACTAAAACTCATTGCAAGTCTGTCAGATTGACGAAGTCCATTCGCTGAAAGGTAACTGTGGACGATCTCGGCACGCGTTCGGACCCATTGATTTGGACTAGTCAAATATGGATCAGAACTGTTTAATGATCTGATTGGATTACCGCGATTCTTAATATCTCTATTGAGAATTCTCGTGGCATCAGCAGGACTATTCCAGAAATGCTTGAGGCTCAAATCTATCGAGTTAACCTTAGCCTCTAAATTCTGTTTCACTAAATATTCATATCCCCAAAAGAGTTCATCCGGTCCATGACCTAATTGCACCACTTTAATTCCATTTTCTTGCGCGCCTTTGAAAATATTTAAGTATGCAATACCAGAAGGATCCGCGTGAGGACCATCATTTCGTTTTGTTAGGTTTCTTAAGCCTTGCAATAATGAACCTTCCCGATTGCCGAGTATCTCAATAAATGGCACTTTATATTTCTCACAGGTTGAAACCGCTGCTTGAAACTCAGAAATTGATGGGCTATTAGGAAAATTCACAATAAGTGGGTTGATTTCCAGGTCTCTTCTAAGCAATTCATGAAAAATGGAATTGGAGTCGACGCCAGAACTTAAGGCAAGCCCATTTCTAACATCTGAGTGCAAAACTTCGTCGAATAAGACCTGTGTTAGTTCGGAATATGTCAGATTCACCTCTTCGTAATTTTCTGCGTTTAAATCTATTAATTGTTCAAGTTTCAACTCGGAGAAATTTACTCTTGAGACAATTCCTTTAGGGTAGTGTCTGATTCGATTGTCGATTGTGTCTGGTTCCTCGATATAGCTAAATCGAAAATAGCTAGCTACCGCATCAAAATTTAGATCTATACCATTCGGTAAAGATTTATATAGGGGCGCGAACTCGGAGCTAAATACCATTCTCTGTTTGGACTCATGGACGTAGAGTGGTTTCTCGCCAAGTGGATCACGAATTATATAAACCGAGTTTGTTTTACTATGAATAATTACACCGGAAAAAACGCCCCGTAAATTTCTTAAAAAATTCAAACCATGTTTTTCCAAACCATTTACGACCGTTTTTGTGTCAGAATTTGAAAATTTTAGGTTATGGGAATTTTGAAGCGCTTTAAAATTGTAAATTTCACCATTTATATAACAGGTCCAGTCTCTGTCATCTGAAATTACTGGGGATGAACCCTCAATTCCTCCCATTATGCTGAGACGAAAATACTCAAGTTTCCCATTCGATAATTCCGAGACAACATGTTCGTCCGGTCCTCGATGATTCAAATCCGGTCTGGTGGTCAGTTTGTGATCAGCACCATTAGTTAATTCCAAGAAAAATCCACACATTCTATTTTTCTCCCAAGCGAAATAGTTTTTGAATACTCTTTAATTTAAAACGGACATAACACAAATAAGAATTCAGGATACTCGCGCGTCGCACAAAGAATATCTCTTGCTCAAACTTCAGATCAGTAATGGCTATTCGATCCGAACTTGGGATTTCCCAAGTTATGTCCCCAATCACAATATGTTGAATATCTCGAGAAACATATAGATTCGAATTATCGTGCACGCCGATTCCATCATTGCCATTATTCTTAATCAAATTGACTGGTGGCATTACCGTAATTTTACCCAAGTCGTGCTGATAGCCCGCAACAATATTTGCCCAAGAATTTAGAACCCCTAGGCGCGTTTTGTACCATCCATTCTTCCAATATCTTCGAACTCGGAAACAACTCATGTGATTCTTCGGTGCAGCTAATGAGTTTAAAGCATAATTCTCAATTTCCAGCCATCGACTTTTCCAAGTTCCCCAACCCCAAATTACTGGGTAAGTCGTGATTGCAATTTGGTGGTTTGGCAGAGAATCCAGGTTTAATGGATTAGAACCGGCCACCATCCAGATTTTAGAATTAGTATGAAATTCACGCAGTCCGTACAAAGTAAATTCAATAAATGAGTCCCCGAATTCCAAATCGTCCTCAAGGATAATTCCTTGATCTACTGATTCAAACATCCATGAAATCGCTGCTGGAATTGATTTTGCCAAGCCCAAATTCGATTCAGTCAAATGTATGTTTGCTGGTGAGAGAATTTTACTATTTAGATTTTTTATGAATTCAAACTGCAGAGTAATCAAACCTGGAGTGGTTCCTTTGTCTATCCATACAAAAATCTCTAAAGTTTCAAACTTACTTAATTTCTCAATCTGTTTCTCAAGATTTTCTAGCCTCGCATGACCTATTAGTAGTGCACCGGTTTTTGTCATAAGTAGCTCTGAACTGAAACGGAGTGAGCCCATGGGTAATTTTTTTGGATTTGACGCAAATCAAATTTTGATTTGTCGTAAAACGCGGCCAAAAATGTTCTTGTGGAAATCCCACGATTCCTCCATCGAGTTAAGAGTGCTCTTTCGGGATAATTGGATACCAGATATGTTCCATATGAATGATACTCGCATCCTGAGGACTGATCGGTAGCGTCAAATGCCTCCAACCACTTGATAATTCCAGAATTGATTCCTTTTTCGCTGCCATTCAGCATTTCAAAGACTATTTTTTGTTGCATCAATTGATGATGGGTGACGTATGACATTCTCGTCTTTCGTGGATTTCTACCAGTTGATTTGAGAAATCTCTCGTACTGAGCTTGATAAGGTTTATGGTATTCATGACTGACAGCAAGACGTTGTTTATCATCCCAAAGAAGCCATGGTGACTTTCTGGTTAAAATGGTGTCTGAGTCACAAACTAATACACCTTTGAATTTAGAGGTTGCTGAACCGTAAAGTTTAATAACTTGTTGAAGAGTCCAACCTTTTCTAGTAACTCTAGAATTGTTAGCTATTGAATCTAATATTTCCGGGGGTAGGAAATCATTCTCATTAATTTCTATGATTCGACGATCTGCGAATTTCATCCCTGTGTTTTCAGAAGAAACGATAGTTATTCTCGAAATTGGGTTATTACTATTCTCAATGAGACTGGATGTAACCAGAGGAAGCAGTTCGAAGTCTTTTTGTGCTGCGGGAATAATTGCCTCTATCTCGGGGAAATTAACATCCGAAACCATGTTCGGAAGTAAAATCTCAGCAAATTGGCGAAAGTAAAGGTTTGTATGTATTCGAGAAAAATCGATTAGTGGATCCTTTAGGTAGTTCTCAATTCTTCGCTCTATAATTTCGCCAAACTCAATAGAACTCAGATTTCTCAGGCTACCCGATATGAAACTTGTCATTATTTAACTTCTAGCAATACCGCATATTCATGATTCAATATTCTGAATTCATCACTATTCTGAATTTCTTTCAAAACTAAACTGCCTTTTCCAGGTAAAACTCCGTATTCATCTAGGTATTTATGAGCAGTTTCTAGTTGATCATCTGAGAAATACTCCGCGCTAACAGGAGTGTCATCTATCAAAATCAAATTTCCTGATTTTAAATTACTTTTTATCGATTGAAACTCTTCAAATCCATGTCTGGCTGCTGGAAGAGGATTGGTCCAGTCAACATCCCAACTATCGAGGTAATAGAAGTCAAATTCATAATTATGATTTTTCAAAAATTGAACGCTGTCTGAGATAACAAAGTTAATCGTTCTGGGTACCTGACCCCAAAGGCTTCGCTTTGCGTTTGGCCTAATATCAACTGTAGTCAATGAGCCTCCGAATTCTTGAACATATTTTGCCCAAAGCCTCGTTGAATCTACCCCCCAAGCTGATGAGCCTGTCTCTAAAATTCGCTTGGGTTTCTGTCCGAAAATACTAATTACAAGTTCGAACATTCTATAGTTTGGGTGGTTAAGTTCACTCCAAGTTAGAAAATGGTTTAGCGCTAGATTGTCGGATTTATCCACCTTAGAGAATCTATATTTGATTCCTTTTCTCAGTCTAAGAATCCTTGGGTAAAGGAGTTCAAATCTTAAGAAGTTCACGATATTCAGGTTCATTATTTCAGCGTCTTACGCCAGTTGGTTTCTGCACCAAATAGTTCCCTAATACAAGGTGTGTTAGGCCACTGTTGTAAAAGGTGCTAAGCGCATCGTCGGGTGTACATACGATTGGTTCACCATTTACATTGAATGATGTATTAAGCAAAATAGGGAAATCAGTAAGTTTTTTGAATTCTAATAGAAGTTCATGAAGAAGTGGGTTTGCGTCCTTGTTCACGGTCTGAAGTCTTGCAGAGTTATCAACATGAACCACTGCCATCAGGCTATCTATGTATTTTTCTCTTGTTTGTACAACTTTTTCCATATACGGAACTTTTGCATTCCCTGAAAGATCGAAGAATTGACTAGCTTCTTCTTCAATACATACTGGCGCAAATGGTCGGTATCCCTCTCGGTACTTAATCATGCTATTGATCAAATCTTTGGTTTCGGATTTGCGAGGGTCGGCAAGAATAGATCTATTTCCTAGAGCTCGTTCCCCAAATTCCATTTGTCCTTGAAAGAATGCAACAACATTGTTGCTGGCTAATAATGCTGCAACTTCTCGAGCTACATTAGTTAATCGGGTGAATTCTAGACCCCTCCGCTTTAATGACATTTCAATGGATTTATCATCGAAACTCGGTCCAAGATAACTGATGTTTCCCTGTTTCACTCTCGGGGATGAATTTATGCAGTGAGCAACATATAAAGCGGAACCTATTGAGTTTCCTACATCTGCTGGGGCGGGCGGTAAATACACCTCTTCGAAATTACTCTGCTCGACAATTTTTCCATTTAAAACACTATTCATGAAAAATCCACCACTTAGAGCTATTTTTTTCAACCCACTTTGTTGCTGTAAGAAATTAATTGAATGTAATGCGATTTTCTCTGAGACAGCTTGCATGGCAATCGCGATTCGTATATCGGCTTCTCGTGGTTCAGCTGAGTATTCGCTCGGCGCAAAATCAAGGAGTTCTAACAGAGCCTGTGAGTAAAGTTTAGGGGAATTCACATCAAATCCCACATAGAATTTCCGGTCTAGCTCAAAAAAACCACCTTCGGTTAACCTTATGGTGGAATAAATCTTTTTTGTTAATTCATCTACATCTAAATCGTATGCCGAGAGCGCCATAACTTTCCACTCGTCGTTATCCGGTTTGTATCCAAGCATTTGAGTAAAAGTCGCATAAAACATTCCAAGTGAATCTGGTATCTTCAATCTTGATATCTCATGAATTGAATTGCCTGAACCAACTCCCATGAAGCTCGAAGTTTCTTCTCCCCGCCAATCGGCAGTAAGAATCGCAGCTTCCTCAAAGTCTGACGTGAAAAAAGCGTTGGCTGCATGGGAAAGGTGGTGATCAACGAAAAAAATTGGGGGAAGCTTTTTCTTATCAAATTCCATTTTGGTGTAATCGGAGTAAATCCTTGGAGCGAATTTTAGTAAATTATCAGGCAAAGTGTAGAAGTAGTCTTCTCTTCGAATTCTATGTTCAGATATCAGGGGATTAAACACAGATTGATGGGCACTCGGGTTCCAACCTTGAGCAATAGAATCTAGGTCGCTTATTTCCGCCCCTACCTGACCTAAAATGAAATCAATTGCGAGGCTGGGAAATTTCTTGGTTCTTTTTTCTCTATTAAATCGCTCCTCCGGGGCTGCGAAAATTAGCTTTCCGTCTTCAATCAATGCGGCTGAGGAATTGAACTCACCATGATTCAAGCCTAAAATTCTCATGTGGGTAGCCTAGCAAACTAAATTGACCAACCTCCGTCTACTGTCATCGTAGTCCCCGTCACGTAATTTGCTCCTTGCGAAATCAGATAGCTTACGGCGCCAACTACGTCTTCTGGCTGAGCCATTCTTCCTAAAGCGGTTTGAGCGGAATAACTTTGGACAAATTCTGGATTGTGATTATTTTCAACTCCACCAGGTGCAATGCAATTAACTCGAATTCCATGTTCCCCCCATTCCATAGCCAGATGTCTAGTCAAACCAAGAACAGCGGACTTTGTCACAGAATAAGCCAAGGGGTTTGAAAGTGGATTCCCGGAGCTCGGGTCAATGGCACCTAAGTACATCGATTTTCGTGGCTCTCGTTTGCCATATATAGAGCCAAAGTTAATGATACTTCCTGAAGCATTTTTCAAGCTTGGGAATAAGTTTTTACTTAGAATAAAATAAGAGGTGATGTTAACAGCGAGTATTTCATTCCACTCAAGAATGTCATACACCTGAGTCGGGTTGAAGAACCCTTCAGGTTTAGAGGCAGCAAGGTTTACCAATAAATCAATTCTCGGGTATTTGCTAGAGAGTTCAATCCCTAATTTTTCTAATTGGTTCTGATTTGATAGATCAGCGCTGATGAAATAACTCGGAATTGATTGATTGTCCTTGCTGGCGGTTCTGTCAATCCCAACGACAAAATAATCATTCAAGAGATATCGGACTAAAGCGGTTCCGAGAAACCCAGAAGAGCCAGTAACCACAGCAACTTTCATTGGTTTCTCCGCCTAAATACAGGTTGTATGCCTACAGGTTCTAACTTACCGTCATCTAAACGTTTTCTCACTCGGTTGAGTGAAGCTTCGACTTTTTCTCGGTAAACTTTCCAAAATTTTTCGCGGTGACGAGTTGATAGCGCAATATAATTCATTAGCAATCCATCCTCAACTGTTTCATACAAGAAGGTGGCTCTTAATTTTGGTGATGGAATGCCGTTCTCATCTACCAATTTCAAAATAGGATTTATCGCATCGCCATCCATGCATATTCGGTCTTGGAGACCGAGACTGGCAGAATATTCATTGAAATGAAGTTTCATTCGTTCAGCCATAACCCAATTATTCTCTATCTCATTATTCTTTTGCATTTGATTAATTGTCCAAATGGCAGCTGCTAAACCTGATCTTTCGGGACCGAAAGTACTGCTCATTAAGAAAACTCGATCTCGAGTGTGTTTAATTCCACCTATTTCCATTACTTCCTTGCGGCCAGCTAAAATCGAAAGTGGGTAGCCGTTTGCGACGGCTTTTCCAAAAGTTGAAAGGTCCGGAGATATGTTTGCAATTTCTTGAACTCCACCGAGTGCATATCTAAATCCCGAAATAATCTCATCAAAAATGAGAATTATTCCCTCGCGGTCGCAAATTTGTCTTAAAGCTTGCAAAAAAGGAACCGACAGCTGCGAAGCTCCAGCTGGCTCTAGAATTATTGCTGCAATATTTTGATTGTGTTCCTGAATTTTCTCTTCAATACCACCCATATCTCCATAACTAAAGTTGTCCGTTAAGTTCCTAACCGACTCTGGGATTCCAGCGTTCATTGGTGTATCACCTATGAACCAATCGTTTACGCTAAAGAATGGATTATCTTTACACCTGAGTACAACATCTCTACCTGTGTATGCTCTGGCTAATCTAACCGCCGCGCTAGTAACGTCACTTCCGTTTTTCCCGAATTTAACCATCTCTGCACTTGGGATCAATTCAATAATTCTATCTGCCAACTCAAACTCTAGAGGGGTAGGAAGCGACAAATTCACGCCTGTCGAAATATGTTTGTTAATGAAACGTCTTTGGCTATTTTCGGCATGACCGATGGATACTGATCTCAATCCCATTGTCATGTCCAAAAACTTCCTGCCATCATTTGCCCAAACTTCGATTCGTTTCCCCTTCACAAGAAGTTTTGGCGCGTTGCGAGGAAACTGATCTTGGCCTCTCGAGTATGTGTGTGCTCCACCAGGAATTAAACTGTGCAAATCTCTATTCGAATAGTCTGATCCAGTTCTAGACATCTACTGAAGTTTCCAATTTTATATGAATTCCGTCCGGATGTATGTATCTCTGGATTAACATCTCGGCAAGCGCAAAATCATCTGGTTCGTCTATTTCTAATTGTTGTTGTGGTTTCATTTCAATCAACCCTAACCTACTTGGGTAGAAAGTTTTGGATCTTGATAGATGATCAAAAAATGTGGCATAGATACCGCCATACGGATAAAACATTTCAGGTAAATCTTGCCTTCGTAATTTATTTGATTCAGGGAAATTGGCTTCAAGTATGTCCCTGTTGAGCTTGAATGTAGTAAATGGATGAGCCTTAACCTTTCCCGCCGAAATGACCCCCTTATAAATTTGTTCCTGCTTTTCAAGAAGATGAATTGCACTTGAAATGTCGCCCAGGCACCGTATCGGAGATGTCGGCTCTAGAAGGCAAACAATATCGTCGGGATCTAACCCTTGATAATTACATGAGTGCAGGACTACATCTACCGAACTAGCGTCATCGGTTGCCAATGACGCGGGGCGCAAGAATGGGACTTCTATCCCGGCACGTTTTCCTAACGCTGCCATTCCCTCATCATCTGTACTTAACAGAATGGAATCGAAACTTGAAGAGGCAATTGCTTGTTCAATTGTCCAAAGAACCAATGGCTTCCCAAATAACATCTTTGAATTCTTTCCAGGTACACCTTTCGACCCTGACCTTGCAGCAATTACTGCAACTCTTCTCATGTTTTGTACTCCCGAACCCTTAAGAAATTCTTGTCTCCCCGATCAGTTCGCCTAAATTGTTGGAAAGGGAATCTCGTTCGTGATTCAGTCAAAATTTCCATGTCAATTTCATAGAGGCGTTTCTCGATCGTTGATCCCGCGACCTCTTGCACCTTCACTCCATTTGGATCAAACAGGGAAGTTTGTCCTCCTAAAGTTTCTTGCATCTGAATCCCTTCGCCATTACATCCAAGCACAAATGACTGACACTCCACAGCTCTGGCTGCTAGCAAAATTTTCCAATGATCAATTCTGCTCAAGGGCCATGCAGCAGAGATCACGATCAATTCAACTCCATGGCTAGCAAGTTCCTCAAATATGTCTGAAAAGCGCAAATCAAAACAGGTAAGAAATGCTGTACGAAAATTATTGATCTTGACCAAAGGAATCTCTACACCACTAGAAACAAATTTTCCTTCGTTGCCCGAAATTGTAAATATTTTATTTTTATCATAATGAAGAACAAGCTCTCCATTTGGGTTAATTAGAAACCCCCTGTTCTTAACCTTTGTATCATCATCAGTTAGGAAGGTGCCTGTCCAAATCCACATTTGTTTCAAGGCAGCGAGTTGAAATAGTTTGTTAAGCTCAAAGTTTTGAGTTTGGTCCTTTATATCGCCTAAATTAAATGCGCCTTCCGCCCATAGTTCAGGGAGTACCAAAAAATCACAGGCTGAAATCGATTCTAGTTGATTGCAAACTCGATCAAATCTTAAATGCGAATTCTCAGATAAATCTGAATTAATCTGCCAAGCTTGTATGAGCACCATCAAATTCTGTTACAAAGGAGTCTAATTTGCAATAATAAATATGACCATAAAGTAGTATTTGAATATGACTTCACAAAATTGGATTCTGAAACAAGGAATTGATGCTCCATATATCATCGCTGAAGCCGGGGTAAATCACAACGGAAAACTAGAACTCGCATTAAAACTCGTAGAGACTGCAAAGCAAGCGGGCGCGGATGCTGTAAAATTTCAGACCTTTACGGCTGAAAACCTGTCTAGGCAAGACACGCCAAAAGTTGATTACCAACTCAATCGAGATCTTACTCGTTCACATTTTGAAATGTTAAAAAGTTTAGAATTGAACTATGAAGATCATCACCAAGTGATTGAATATTGTAAACAGATGGAAATTGATTTTATTTCAACTCCTTACTCATTTAAAGATGCCGTATTTCTGGAATCCTTAAAGGTTGGAATTTTCAAAACTGCTTCGGCAGATATTGTGGATCTTAGATTACAAGAGTTTATTGCATCAACTAACTCGGTGGCCTTGGTCTCAACTGGCATGGCATCCGAATTGGAAATTCAAACTGCTTATCGTGTTTATGAGCGCACAAATATGGCTAAGTTAGTGTTCCTGCATGCCACGTCTGAATACCCGGCACCAATTGAAAATTCAAAAGTTCGAAAAGTGGCTTGGTTGAGGGATAACTTTAATTGTGAAGTGGGTTTCTCGGATCATACTAAATCTAACCATTCTGCAATTTTAGCACTTGCGTTTGGGGCGAGAATTTTTGAAAAGCACATAACTCTAGACAAAAATGATCTTGGCCCGGATCACTTCGCATCACTCAATAGAGATGAATTTTCTCAGTATGTTGAAGATTTGCATTACTCGCATCTAGCCCTACGCAATTCAGTGTTTGATTTGTCTCCTGCTGAAATGCAAATGAAGCAAACTTCAAGGAAATCAATTACGGCAATCTCGCCAATTGGAGTTGGGGATCAACTTATTTTGGACGAAAACATACAACTTCTGCGGCCTGGAACCGGGCTTGACGGTAGCCATCTTGAGCAAGTCAGAAACAAGACAGCCAATCGAAGTATCCAGTCCGGCGAAGACATAAAACTTGAGGATTTAAACTAGAATCTAGGCATGTTGTATTTTTCAACTGGCACCTTTAAGGGCTCCCCTGCCACAAAGATTGCTGAAGAAATGTACATTTCTGGGATGACCGCTGTGGAGCTATCTGCGGGTCAACACGATCCTAATTTCTTAAGTGAAATTGAAAAACTCAGGAAGCTTGGTTTAAATCTTAAGCTTCATAACTACTACCCGGTCCCAAGTGAGTCTTTTGTTATGAACTTGGCGTCGCCAATAGAAGAAATTAGATTTAAGAGTATTGCACTCGCTTCGCAGGCATTAGAAATTACGTCCAGATTTGATATGCGGCATTACGCTGTACACGCGGGTATGCGGGTCGATCCAAACCCAAGTGAGTTGGGTTCTCAATTTCTTGCTAGAGACTTAGTGGATGAAAAAATCTCAATGAACTTGTTTATCGAATCAATCACTTCATTGACCCATCTTGCAAAGCGGCTGGGTGTCGAACTCCTTGTAGAAAACCATGTTTCTAATCTCCAGAATTTAGAGGTATACGGTGAGAATGTATTTTTGTTATCATCACTTGATCAAATATTAAGTTTTTACAATGAGTATGGAGCAGACAATCGACTCTTGCTAGATGTCGGCCATCTAAAAGTTTCAAGTAACACCCTGGGTTTTAGCAAAATTGAAGCATTTCAAACTCTACAAAAGCGAATTGGCGGTTATCACCTTCATGATAACGATGGTGTTTCAGACCAACACAATGCTTTTGGAGAATCTGCTTGGTTCATCCCATTCCTTAGAAACGAAGTTGAGTATGTGACTTGCGAAGTAAATGATGTCTCAGTTAATTCAATAACAGGAGTGCGCAAAGCGCTGTCAACCCTGGGTTGGGATTCTTAAATGAACTTTTCTCTAACTATTGAGAAATCTGCAAGCATCCGCTCCGCACTTCTAAAAATTGAAGAAAATGCAGTAGGGATTATCTTCGTGACGGACAAATCCAAGTTAATTGGTAGTTTCTCAGATGGTGACGGCAGAAGGGCCTTCCTGAACGGTGCAACACTTGAAGATTCTGTCCATCTTTACATGAATTCAAATCCAATCTCTGCAGAAGTGGGTATAGATTCAGAAAGTTTGAATGAATTATTCAGTGGTGGTGTAGCTGTAATTCCTCTGGTTAATGAAGAGGGTTTGATTGAACAATTCTTGACTCCAACAAGTAATGATTATTTACCGCTTTCGGAGCCCAATTTGGGAGAACGCGAATTTCAGTTTGTTTATGAAGCTTTGTCGTCGAATTGGATTTCTTCAACCGGACCTTTTGTTGAGAAATTTGAGCGAAGTTTTATGGAAATAACCCAGCTCGAAAATGCATTATCAGTTTGCAACGGAACCCAGGCACTTTTTTTGGCTATGTACACGCTCGGTATTCGGCCAGGCGATGAAGTAATTGTCCCAGATCTTACTTTTGGTGCTACCGCAAATGCTGTCATTCAGGTTGGTGCGGTCCCAGTGTTTTGCGATATTGATCGAGCGAACTGGTGTATGGATCCGGCAAGTCTCAGATCAGCAATTACTCCTCGTACGCGCGCAATTGTGCCTGTGCATTTATACGGCTACCCCGCAGATATGAATCTAATTATGTCAATTGCAGAGGAAAATAATCTATTAGTTATTGAAGATTGTGCAGAGGCTTTGGGATCGAGAATTGATGGGCGGCATGTTGGAAGTTTTGGTCATGCGGCAATATTTAGCTTTTTTGCGAATAAAACAATCACGACCGGGGAAGGCGGAATGGTTGTTTTCAAGGATCCCGAAAATGAGTTGCGTGGAAGAAGGATTAGATCTCACGGTTTTGATCCTGGTGACCGCTACTCTCATAAAGAGTGGGGATCGAATTTTCGACTCACCAGCCTTCAGGCAGGTATTGGGCTAGGACAGTTAGAAAGATTTGATGAACTAGTTGAACAAAAGATAAGAATTGCTGATAACTACAATTTGGCATTCATGAATTTAGGAGTTGAAGGCTTTGAGGTGCCTCCAAAAAGTACTGAAAGAATGAAAAATACCTACTGGCTTTACACGGTTTTGCTTCCAACAGACGTTTCTTTAAACAAAACTATAGAAGAGCTTGCTAAAGCAAAAATTGAGTCAAGAAGAGTATTTAAACCCATGCACGAGCAAACTGCTTTTTCATCAAACTCAAGTTTAGGGATGAGTGCAAATGGCTTTATTAATTCAATTGAGATAAGCAAGCGTGGATTAAGTCTCCCGACTTCAACAAAACTAACTGACACGCAAGTGGCGCGCGTAGCGAAAAAATTAATTGAACTAGTTGCTGACAAATAATATGTTAACTCCAGAAGATTGGAAGTATCACGAACTTCAGTGGGAAAGTCCTAAGATTTCTACTTTAAAGTTTATTGAATTTATTTCGGAGAATGTTGAAGAAGGTTCTACCGTCTTAGACCTAGGAACAGGAGCCGGTGCTGCATTAAACTTTATTGCTGGGCAGTTTCCATCCTCAAAGTTTGTAGGAGTTGATCGAGAGAAAAATCTAATTGAGTTTGCAAGAAGCAGAAATAGGTTAGAGAACTGCTCCTACTTAGTCGGTGACATCACCAGCGTTTCAAATATATGTGATCCTGTAGAGGGAGTTATTTCCTTGCAAACCTTAAGCTGGCTTTCTGGCTATGAAGAGACCTTATCGAATGCGATCAATGTATTCAGCCCGGCTTGGATTGCGGTTTCCAGTTTGTTTTACGACGGGGAGATAGAATCATGGTCTCAAATTACTGAATTCAACTCTGGACGAACTTCCTCTTACAACACTTATTCAATACCCAAATTAGATAGATGGCTGAGAAGTGTTGGCTGGCAAGTAACTTCTAAATTAGTTTTCAAACTAAACAAAGAGATCGATAAACCGCGGGATTCCGACACAATGTCTACTTACTCAGTTCGCTCAACTCAGGGCGAGGAGTTTCAAATTTCAGGGCCACTTTTGATGAACTGGTACTTCTTAATGCTCACGCCGATATCGAAAGAGGATTAATCAAGAACTACAACTCCGCTAGGTGTTGAAAGGTGCACAGCAACAATTCCTGACTGGTCATCATTAGTTGATGGATCTACCCACTCAACTTTCACATCTCCGAGAGATGCAAGAATGTCTTCCTTAAACCAAGAATCAGCTAGCTGGTCAACATCAGCGATAACTATCTTTTCAATCTCAGCCAGTGGTGTGCCATCTTGTGAAGGATGATCCACAGATAGCCATTGAATAAAGAATGGGAATTCACGAGTATCGGCAATCTCTTTAACTCCGATTTGCTTCCACTTTAAATCTGATCCATTGGGGCGCGTGCGATGTCCTTCAATTGCATCGCGACCGAACTTTGAAGCAATTGGTGAAATATCTTTCGTGCTAAAAACCCAAGTGAACCAGCCGCCACCTTCGTTTGCCTTCTTAGAAACAGCCTTACCCCAAGGCGTTTGTTCTGTTGCTGGGTGATCAAGTGGACACACAACTTCGATGTACTGCCCATTCTTAAGTGATGCTGTGAAGTTTCGTGTACCGAAACGTGGGTGGATACCCCCGTCAACAAACGTACTTCCCAGGCGTGAGCCTAGACGTTGCACCGTGTCAGCTAGTTGGTCGTGGGAAGTCACATAAGAGACATGATCTAAACGCATGGTGGAATTCTGCACCATCTGAGGGGGTGGTAATTACCACCGTCAATTACAAGTCGCGGTTACAGGCAGCTTTTTTGTGAGGTAAAAATCATCAATTTGGTCGTCGATACAGGCACTACCTCGGCCTTGGCCAGTGTGGCCGTCGCCAGTGAGAGAGATTAGAGCCGAGTTAGTGAGCAGTTTGTGTAGCCCTTGGGCCCATTCGTACGGTGTAGCCGGATCTCCAGTTGTACCAATGACGATTATTGGATTGGCTGTTTTCGTTGGAGCGATTTTTATTTCTTTCGTTGAATGGAAGTACTTGCAGGCTAAACCACTGTATGCCAGATACGGACCAAACAAAGGTGCCGCTTTGGCAAATGATGGTGCATCTTTTCTGATCTGGCCCACGCTTCGAGATTCTTTGAAGTCAAGACAATCTATAATTACACCGGCATCAGATTCATTATCTGAATAAGTGCCATCCGTTTCGCGGCCGGTGTAATCATCCGCGAGTGAAAGAAATTTATCCCCGTAACCATTTTTTGCTTGGTTAATGGCTTTGCGTAGTTTTGGCCAACCTGAATCACTGTCATACATAGCTGATGCTGTGCCCAAAACAAGAAGTGATTCACTCACGGTTCGTTTTGATTTACTCAGAGTTTGTAAAGGTTTTGCTGCTGCTTGGTTAAAGAGTTTTTGCATTTCTATTATAGCTGCGCCCCTATCTGGGGGAAGAGTGCAATCTATTCTCTTTAAACAATCTTTGTGAAATGTGTTGAATGCATGATCAAATCCGACTGCTTGGGTAAGTGATTGCTGGTAATTAGAAATAGTTGGGTCTACGGCGCCATCTAGAACCATGCGTCCAACTTTGTCTGGGAAGAATTGTGCGTAGATTGTGCCTAGGTAGGTTCCGTAAGACTTGCCCAAGTAATTCAATTGTTTATCGCCGATAGCTTGTCGCAAAATATCCATATCGCGTGCCGTATTTGCTGTGCTGAACGCCTCTAAGTACTTATTGTTTTTCTTGCACTTTTCTATAAAATTTTTTGTGTCTTTAATTGTTAGTTGAAATTCCTTATCGTTGTCTGGTTTACCATCCGACGCGTAGTTTGTATCGAGTTCTTTATCTGTAAGGCAGACAATGGGTTCGCTACGTGAAACTCCACGGGGATCAAAGCCCACGACATCGTATTTATTGAGAATGTCTGTGCTGAAGATGTATTGGGCTGCGTAGGCGTAATTCACACCTGAAGAGCCTGGGCCCCCAGGATTGACAACGATTGAACCCAGTTTCCTGGTACCTGTGGTTTGGAATTTAAGCAGTGAAATTTTGAATGTGCCGGTGGAGAGTTTTTCGTAATCAATGGGGACTAAGAGATCTGTACATTGGTAATCGTTGTAGCAACTTTTCCAATCGAGTTCTTGCGTGTAGTAATTCTGAATACTTGATGGGTATTTTGATTGTGTCAGCGAATGCGCGATCAATATCAAAAACAGCATTCCACCAAGCCCCGCAGAAATAAGAGCTTTATTGTTATCCGATTTTATGAATGGATTAATCAATTCATTACTTCCTAGGAACTATTGGTGCGCTTCTACCTCCGAAGGCTTCTCTGTTTTCATTTTCCTCATGGTAGCCATCATCAACATTGACCGACCACAAATCGTGATTTTTTTTGTCGAGTAATTTCTCGACCGCTAGCATTGCAGTGAGCATTGAATGATCTTGGTTGTTATACCGATGCATTCCATTCCTGCCAACTGGCACAACCTCGGGCCAGTTCTCATCTAACCATTTTGCGATTTCGTCAACACTGCTAGCATATACATCATCATAAACCGGATAAGCCTTAGGAACTCGAACTACATAACCATCCACAATATTTTTTGAGTCTGCTAGCCCCAGTAATTCGAGTTCATCAGATGCTAGCGATAACAGTTCTTCATCGCTTGCCTCCCACAAGTTATCGCCAATATTTACAAAATATTCCAACCCTAACAAAGAAAAACCAGGCTTTACTAATTCCGGAGACCAAGATCTGAAGTTTTGAATTCTGCCAACTTTTACTTCGGGAGAGTGAATGTAAATCCAATTATCAGGAAATACATCCTCTGTATCAATTACTATTCCTACTGTTAGAAAATCTCTATACTTTAGGTTGTTAGCTGCAGCTAATATGCGCGCATCTTGACATTTAAGGATTTGAGGGAGTTGAGACAATGGCATCGAGGAAATAATGAAATCCGAAATGAGATTCCGATGGTTTGTTTGTATTTCTAGTTGTTTCCCAACCTTTTTAATTTCCACTGGCCACTCTTTGAATGACACTTCCCCACCTAGTTTTTGAATCTCATTTGCTGTCTTTTCCCACATCATTCCCGGTCCAAGCCGGGGGTATTCAAAAGAGTTTATAAGGGTGGTGATGGTCTTGCTCTTCCTTCTGATTCCAAATGCATCCGCAATCGCCTTAGATAATGAAAGATCCTTTATTCTCTGTGCGGCCCAGGCACTGGAAAGCTCAGTGGCACTTATTCCCCAAACTTTCTCTGTGTAAGTCTTGAAAAAGATTGAATAGAGTCTCCAGCCAAATCTCTTGCTTACCCATCCTTCAAAATTGCTCTGGTCATTCCCTTTGGAGACCTTGGCCCATAAATAGGAAGCAATACAGCGAAAAGTTTCTATCGCCCCGAGCCCAAAAAATGCATTTAGAGGTTTTAGTGGGTAGTCAAAAAATTTACTCTTGTAGTAAATCCGACTGAGCCTTGGTCTCGTCAGGAAATCACTCGGGGGTAACATCCGCTTCCAGAATTCTTCAACCCTTGGCACTTTTGTGAAGAAACGATGGCCACCAAGATCAAATCTCCAGCCGTCGACTACGACAGTTTGAGAAATACCACCCACCACACCTGAAGATTCAATGACACTAACGGTTGCTTTTTTCTCGAGAGCTTCTATCGCAGCTGTCAACCCCGCAGGGCCAGCGCCAATAATAAGAATGCTAGTGGGTCTCACGTTAAATCCGTCTTCTATTTGGCATTTCTGAATTTATACTTACATTCAAGGTTATCTTGAATTCTTGCGGCTGTCGAAGAAACTAGCGCGTTTTGGACCCGAAAAACAAAACCACCGCTATTTCTGGTCCCTATCTGCTTAAATACCTTTTTCCCAGAAATGTCTCTGACATTTTCTAAGTCCTGGAGTGAAGACACTACTAAATCACCTTGTTTAAATTTTACCTCTGAGCAAGTGAAAACTCTATTTCTATAAACTCCGGTTATCAGATTAGATTCCAATGTCTTCGATTCCTTCGAAGCCAAATACTTCGTCTCGGGTGCATTATCAATATCTGAGTAGACTCTCTGTTGTATTTTTGTTGGCAGCTGGGTTTTCAAGAGAGTGAAATTCTGAACTTTGTAACTAAGGCTTATTGTAGAAATTACAATTACCAAGCAAGTGATGAGTAGTCTTGATCTTTGTTTTGCAATAATCACCTCTATACTGGTAAATAGAACTACCAACATTAATGCTGCTAAGCCTTGAAAAAGCCGTCCCGCGACCGGCAAAATCCTAAGAGTGTGGATTGTCGCTATCAACATGAAGCAAAATACCATTACAAGTAAATTGCTGTCTCTTCTTGAAAAACGTAAAATTGTAAAACTAATAAGAAACATTACTATCCCTGAGACCAAATACGTATGAGAGCCAAATTGGTTATCAAAAATCCACCCCAAACCACTTGTTGGAAACCACAGTAGACCTCCGACTGCTGATTTAAGAGATCCTAAAAAAGTGCTACCTTGGGTTCCAAACCAAGCAATTCTGAATTCGCTTTGAGTGTTAAAAGGGGTAATTGAGCTAACCAAAAATGTATTAGTCATAAGGATGAGAAACGGAACGATGTAGATTCTTTTTCTGGTGCTAAGCAAAGTCAAAATAATGCAAGCGAAACCTGAAACAAATGTAGTGGCACCGAACCAGGGTGCAACAAGCGCTAATAAAACAAATCTTCTTACAGTAGGATTTTTATATACAACTATGAACGCCAGAGAAAAAAGCAGTTCTGAGGTATATGGTTTGAAATCTGTGCCGTACTTAAGGGATGTGGAGTTAATCATCAATAGACCAAGGACCAGGAATCTGGTGTGCCTCCTTGACTCTGCAGGTATTAGATTTCTATCAACAATAAGTGCGGATCCAGCGAGAACAAGTAGTGAAAAAACTCTTCCAATGAAGATTCCAAAGGGCAATGAAAGAAATAGTTTAGAAAGGAGAAAATATCCTGGAGGTATGGATTGCAGCCAGTTGAGTCCTTCATTAAAAGATGAAATTTGTTGGTTGAATGCATTTTCAACTAATGCTGCTTCGTCATACCAGAATGACTCAAAAATAAATGGTAGGTGTACTGCACAGAGGAATAAAATAAACAGCTCTCTCTGTTTTTCCTTAGACAATTTCATTGCTTTGCCAGTCGGCACATCAGCGCTTCGCAGGTGACAAAGGGCGCTGCATTGCGGGCAAGGTTGGTGCGCGCTTCCATTACTGCGTTGATCTTACTGATTGTTGAGTGTGCAGGGTGTTTTGCAGCGTATGCCAGGATGGCATCGCGCATGTCTGTATTGATTATTGAATCAGTGTTGCCGGATTGGACCATCATCACATCGCGGTAGAAGGTTGCGATATCCAGCAGTGCTCCATCGATGGAGTCGCGGACCATTCGGGTGGAACGTGACTTCTGTTCTTTCTCGAGTTCTTTAACTGCCTTAGAACCACCAGTTGCCATTCCGCGTCCGGTTGCACCTTTTCCGTAGGCTTCTTGTAACTTCTCGATCTCTTTTTCATCGCGTTCATCAGATGCTGTGTTGGCCTCTTGCGTTGCAAGATCAACGAGTGTTTGTGCTGCTTGGAATGCAGCGGCAAGTGAACCAAGTTGTAACGGCAACTGCATGATGCGGTTGCGGTTGCTACGAACGCTTTCGTTTAGTGCTAAATACTTTGCGCGGCCAATGTGGCCTTGTGAAACACGAGCTGCGAAGTCGGCCATTGCGGGTGCGATCTTGTCGCGTTTGATAAGGACATCGGTGACTGCGGTAAGTGATGGTGTGCGCAGTTGCAGGTGGCGACAACGTGAGCGAATTGTGGGCAGAACATCGTGCAGAGTTGGTGCGCAGAGCAGCCAAACTGTGCGCGTGCCAGGTTCTTCGATCGCCTTAAGAAGTGCGTTGGCCGCAGATTCGGTGAGGCGGTCGGCATCTTCCATAACAACTACGCGCCAGCCACCCATCGATGGTGCCCATGCGACGCGGGTCAGGAGCTCGCGGACCTCTTCGACCTTGATCGATAGGCCTTCGGTGCGGATGATCTCCACATCGGGGTGGCCGCTTGAGGCAGCTGAGCGGCAATCGCTGCAGG
>JACCDX011693235.1_pt1 | contig 39624 bp, 40 predicted proteins | sample 7449681 | NCBI WGS metagenome assembly JACCDX01 (sample SAMN15323450, study PRJNA562643) | freshwater metagenome | isolation source: river surface water | place: USA:Blue River Watershed | collected 2017-08-18
AAGCATCTCACCGTACAACCCTGCTCGAACGTGAACAAAGGCTCTGGCTGTTTGCCATGGATGTCCATGTGCGAGCCGTGATCGTTACCCTTGCCGTTCATCAGCCAGATGGCCTCGCGTGTGACTTTATTGGACAAAGCGCCGCCCTCTAGCACCATCTTTACCAATTCAGCGCCTGCCATCACCGGCTCAAACAGCGTGTTCGGCGGCAGCCCGGTAAAGGGTCTACGTAACGCCTGCGGCGATCGGCCGGTGTACTTGATCAGACCAATCTTGTTGCGCATGGCCGGGAAAAACTCGTCTTCCACTTCCAGGACCGTATTGGGCGCACCGGTGCAATCCAGGATCAGGTCCAATCGATTCCCTGGAGAAAACAGAATCGACTCGGTGAGCGCATAAGGCGTGCAGGGATGCCCATCATGGGCGACCACCAGCGGCTGATGGCCGTGGAATTTAAGCCGGAAAATCCGGGCACTGGCAGAATTCAACAGACGCAACCGAACACGGCTGCCGGCGCGCACGTCGAGCGTCGCCGGGCCCCGCTCCCCATTGACCAAGATCACATTGCCCAGGCGGCCGGCATGGGCCGCATCATGCAGACTCTTGAAGTTGGGGGAGATGACCGCTTCCTTTGTCAGCGTGACATCTGAAAGCGCCCACATGACATCGTCATCCACGTCCGGAGGCTCACGCTCTTCCACCACAATCGTGCCAAACAGGCCCCGGCCGATCTGCTCGTACGTGGCGACATGGGGGTGATACCAGAACGTGCCGGCATCGGGGAGCGCGAATTCGTACTGAAAGTCCTCTCCCGGCTTGACCGGCGGCTGCGTGATGCCCGGAACACCGTCCATCGCGTTGGGCAACCGAATGCCATGCCAGTGAATGGTCGAGACCATGGGCAGCCGATTACGAAATCGCACCCGTATCGTGTCGCCTTGGACGGCCCGCAGCACAGGCCCCGGAATCATGTTGTTAAAGGCCCAGACCTCGGTACTGGGGTAGTCCGGGCCCAGCAACTCCAGTCGGGCGGGCTTGGCAATGACCGTATGGTCCCGCACCCGCAGGGGGCGGGCCGACCAGGCCAGTGGCGCTGCCCCTGCCGCTAATCCGGTGGCGACAAGACCGAGTCTGAGGGCATCGCGCCGACTCACCATAGGGTTATATCCCCTTCCCCCACCGCTTTGCGACCGTGATCATGGAACTCATGGCCGAAATCTTTAAGGAGCCCCTTCAAAAATGCAACCACTTTTAAGGCTTTCCCTGACTGGAATGTTGGTTATCGCACCGCACATGGCGCTGGCCCACAGCTGTCCGCTGGAAATCTACAAAATCGATCAGGCCTTGGCCAAAAAGCCCGCGCTCGATGCCGCCCGGTTAAAGAAAGTCCAGGAACTGCGGGCCGAGGGAGAGAAATTACACAAGCAAGACAAGCACGGGGAGGCCATGTTGGTCCTGGGAAGTGCAAAAAAGATTCTCGCGATTGAATAACGCACCGCCCTCGCCGTAGACTCGACCCATGCGATACCAACACCACATCTTCATCTGCACCAATGAACGCGACGAGGGTGACTGCTGCGCCAAACGCGGCGCCTTTGATCTGCTCAAGACCATGAAGCAGGAGCTGCGTGCGCGTGGCCTGGATCACGATGGCGGCATCATGGCCAACAAATCCGGCTGTTTCGGGCGCTGCGCGCACGGGCCCAATGTGGTGGTCTATCCACAGGGGGCGTGGCACCAGATTGCGACGGTGGAAGAAGCCGTACAACTGATTGACGAATTGCAACTCCAGTCCTCATGATCCCCACGTCATCCATTACCGGACTCATACTCTGCGGCGGGGCCGGCAGCCGCCTCGGCGGTATCGACAAGGGACTGGCCGACTTTCACGGAAAACGGCTGGTGGACATTGCCATCGGAAAACTGTCTGACCACGTGACCACCTTGATGATCAGTGCGAACCGAAACATCCAGGACTATGCCCAACGCGGTTACAGGGTGCTCAAGGATCAGGCGTTTAACGACGGGGGTCCCCACTATGATGGTCCGCTGGCCGGAATATTGGCCGGTCTTACTGAGTTGAAGACCGACTGGATGCTGGTGGTGCCCTGCGACTGTCCGCTTTTCCCACACGATATTGTCGAGCGCTTGGTCTCCGCCCACGAAGTCTCAGGCGGCGGCGTGTATGTGCGGGATCATCCGTCCTTTGCCCTGATTCCCAAAACCAGTCAGCACCATCTGGAGACATTTCTACAGCATGGAAAACGCAAGCTGGGCGATTGGCTCCGGGAATGCGGTGCAGTGGCAGTAGCGGCAGGACCCGATGAGTCCTTTAAGAATCTGAACCGCCCGGAGGATTTTTCGCTAGATCAGTAAGCCCACGGCCACGCCAGCACCGAAGACATGCGCCGATCTAACGCCACATCAGGTGGCGAGCCCCTGACTGGTCAGGTACTCATCGTACGTGCCCTTAAAGTCGGTGACCGTGCCATCCCCACGCACCTCCAGAATCCGTGTGGCCACGGCATTCACGAACTCGCGGTCGTGTGAGACGACAAATAACGTGCCTTGGAACTTCTCCAAGGCCAACTGCAAGGACTCGATCGACTCCATATCCAAATGGTTAGTCGGCTCATCCAGCATGAGCACGTTGTGCCGGCCTAACATCAGTCGCCCGAAGGTCATGCGATGCTTTTCACCGCCCGACAATACCTTGACCCGCTTGGTGACATCGTCACCGGAAAACAAGAGCCGCCCCAGAATTGAGCGGACTGCCTGATCATCATCACCCTCCTGGGTGTAGTGGCCGATCCACTCGGTTAGATTTTCGTCGCGCTCAAAGTCGGAATAGACATCCTGCTGCATGTAGCCAATCGCCGCGTTCTCGGCCCACTTATTCTCTCCGGAATCGGGATCCATGCCGCTCACCGATGCCCCCGCGATACACCGCAGCAGCGTCGATTTGCCTGCGCCGTTGGCCCCGACAATGGCGATCTTCTCACCGGCCTCGACCATGATCGAGAACTTATTCAGCACCGGAGTGGGCCGCCCCTCAAAGGTCTTGGAGATGCTCTGAACATGCACTGCCTGCCGATACAACTGCTTGGCCTGCTCAAAGCGAATGTATGGGTTCTGGCGGGATGATGGCCGGACCTCGACCGCATCCCCCTGGATTTTTTCAATGAGCTTACGGCGTGAGGTGGCCTGTTTCGCCTTCGACTTATTCGCCGCAAACCGTCGTACAAACTCCTGCAACTCCGAGACGCGTTCCTTGCTCTTGGCATTGGCGGCCATGAGCCGTGCCCGTGCCTCCGACGCCGCCAACATGAAGTCATCGTAGTTGCCCGGATAGATCCGCAACTCGCCATAGTCCAGGTCCGCCATGTGGGTGCACACCGAGTTCAGAAAATGGCGATCGTGGGAAATAATGATCATGGTGCTGTTACGTTCATTCAGAATGTCTTCCAGCCACTGAATGGAGTGAATGTCCAGGTTATTGGTGGGCTCATCGAGCAGCAGCACGTCCGGATTGGAAAACAAGGCCTGGGCCAGCAACACACGCAGCTTCCATCCGGGCGCCACTTCCCGCATCGGACCATTGTGCTGCTCAATGGGAATGCCCACCCCGAGCAGGAGCTCGCCTGCCCGGGCCTCTGCGGTGTACCCATCGTATTCGGCGAACTTCGCTTCAAGATCCGCGGCCTTCATGTAGTCGTCTTCGGTGGCCTCCGGATTGGCATAGATGGCGTCGCGATCCGTCATGGCGGCCCACATCTCCTCGTGGCCCATCATCACCACATCCAATACCCGCACGTCTTCAAACGCGAACTGATCCTGCCGCAATTTACCAAGCCGCACATGGGGCTCTTTCATGACGTTGCCATTGCTCGGCTCAAGATCCCCGCCCAGGATTTTCATGAAGGTGGACTTACCGCATCCGTTTGCCCCAATCAAACCGTAACGATTGCCGTTATCAAATTTTGCCGAGACGTTTTCGAATAATGGCTTGGCGCCAAATTGCATAGTGATATTTGCGGTGGACAACATAGCAATGCGAATCCTTAAGAATTAGGCGCGCCCCACCCACTGCCGGGCGTTGCGGAACATCAGCATCCATGGGGAGTCATCGCCGGCCCTGCGCCATTCGCGCGGCATCCAGGACAACTGCACGGATCGGAACACCCGCTCAGGGTGCGGCATCATCAACGTGATTCGGCCATCGGTGTTCGTGAACCCCGTCCATCCTTGGGCAGAGCCATTGGGATTGGTGGGATAAGATTGTGCCGCCTGGCCTTGGGCATCGACATAGCGCAAGACCGCGTGGGCCTGCTGAGCGGACATCGTCTGGGCATTCGTCTGGCCACTTGACCCAAAATCGGCGCGCCCTTCTCCATGCGACACCACGACCGGCAACACCGCACCGGCCATTTGCTGCAAGAGGATAGAGGGCGACTCCAGCACCTCGACCATGGAGAGCCGGGCTTCAAACTGCTCGGAGCGATTACGCAGAAACGCCGGCCAATGATCCGCGCCCGGAACAATCTCTTTCAGGCCGCTCATCATTTGACAGCCATTGCACACGCCCAAGGCAAACCGGCTTCCATCGGCGAAGAAATCGGCAAACGCGCGGCGAAGCTCGTCATGAAAGAGAATCGATTTAGCCCATCCTTGGCCTGCGCCTAGGACATCGCCATAGGAGAACCCACCGCATGCCGCTAACCCTGCGAATGCGTTCAGGCGCACACGGCCAGCGCGCAGATCGCTCATATGCACATCCCAGGCGTCAAATCCTGCACGATCAAAGGCAGCCGCCATCTCGACCTGACCGTTCACGCCCTGTTCACGCAGAATCGCCACCTTAGGTCGCGATCCGACCACGGGGGCGGCCATTGTTCGCATTGCGTGAAGAGTCCCTTGAGGGAGTCGCGTCACCGGCATGACGGTCGAGGCCAGGGACTCCAATTCCTCTTGCGCACACACGGGATCATCGCGACGTTTGGCAATTTCCGTACTCACCTCGGACCAGGCGCGTTGCAAAACTTTGCGCGGTTGGGTATAGATGCACTTGGCATCCCGATAAATCTCAATGGAGTCGCGCGTATTCACACTGCCAATCTCGAACGCACAGCGCGATAAGTCATGGGCACGCAGAATATCCATCACGGCCGAGCGCTGGGCCTTGGGCACCTGAATCACGGCCCCTAACTCTTCATTAAAAAGCGCCTTTAACGTTAGCTCTTCGCGTTGGACCGATACCTGTTCCGGGCGGATCTTAAAGTCGCCCCAATCGGCCGCCACCGGGTCGATCGTCAGCAGATCAATATTGATCGTGACCCCACATCGGGCGGCAAACGCCATCTCGCACACCGTGGCCCATAACCCGCCATCGGAGCGGTCGTGATAGGCCAAGACCCACTCGGTGGCATGCAAGGCACGCATGGCCGCCGAAAACCGGGCCAGGATCTCGGGATGCTGGACATCGGGAACATCGCGGCCAAACTGATCGACCACCTGCGCCAGCACCGAGCCACCCAAACGATTGCGTCCTTCCCCCAGATCAATCGCGATTAAGACCGTCTCGTCGTGATCACCCTCGGCCGACCGCACCAATTCCGGAGTCCACGTCCGGCGCACATCGGCAACGGGAGCCACAGCGGTCAGGTTCAATGACACGGGCGAGATCACCGATTGGGTCTGACCGTTTTCCTGCCATACGGTGCGCATGGACAGCGAGTCTTTGCCCACGGGGATCGACAGACCGAGCGCCGGGCAGATCTCTTTGGCGAGCGCCTGCACCGCATCAAAAAGTGCCGCGTCCTGACCGGGTTCGCCACAAGCGGCCATCCAGTTCGCCGAGAGCTTGACGGTCTCCAAATCGCCGATATCCGCCGCACACAGATTGGTAATGGCCTCGCCCACCGCGAGTCGCGATGCCGCACGCGAATCCACCACCGCCACGGGCGTGCGCTCCCCCATGGCCATGGCCTGACCCGCCACACCCACGAAATCCCACGTGGTGACGCCCACATCGGCCACCGGCGTCTGAAAGGGCCCCACCATCTGATCGCGGGCCGTGTGTCCGCCCACCGTCCGGTCGCCGATCGTGATCAAAAATTGCTTGCTCGCGACCGTGGGATGACGCAACACCCGTTCGGCCAGGTTCTCTAACACCAGACCCGATAGATCCATCTCCTCGGACACTACCGCCTGACGCTGGGCCAGGCGATGCATCTTCGGCGGTTTACCCAGTAATACAGAAAGTGGCATGTCCACCGGCATCGGTCCACCGTGATCCGAGTCCACCACGCGCAGACGATCCTCCTGGGTGGCCACCCCCACCACGGCGAACGGACAGCGCTCACGGGCGCAGATCGATTCAAACAATTCACGGGATTGTGGGGCAATCGCCAACACATAACGCTCTTGACTCTCGTTGCACCAGATCTCGGCCGGAGACATCCCCGTCTCGTCCACGTGCACTGCGCGTAGGTCGAAATCCCCGCCACGCTCTGCACCGTGCACCAGCTCAGGAAATGCGTTGGATAAACCACCGGCACCCACATCATGGATCGAGAGAATCGGATTGTGATCGCCCATCGCCGCGCAGGCATCGATGACCTCCTGGGCGCGCCGCTGCATTTCCGGATTGCCCCGTTGCACGGAGTCAAAGTCGAGCGCTTCCTGATTCGCACCGGTCTGAATCGATGAGGCGGCACCCCCGCCCAACCCGATGCGCATGCCCGGACCACCGAGCTGAATTAATAAAGCACCGGGTGGAATCAACTGCTTAGCGGTCTGATCCGATGAGATCACACCGATCCCGCCGGCCACCATGATGGGTTTGTGATAGCCCCAACGTCGCCCCCCCACCGTCATCTCAAAACTGCGAAAGTAACCCGCAATATTTGGACGACCGAACTCATTGTTAAAGGCAGCGCCACCCAGAGGGCCATCGATCATGATGCTCAACGGCGATGCAATTCGTGACGGCGCATGTGGCGCCTCTGAAAAATCTAATCGCGATACCGCGAATCCGGTCAATCCTGCACGGGGTTCCGCGCCACGGCCCGTCGCACCCTCATCACGGATCTCGCCGCCGGAACCCGTCGCGGCACCGGGAAACGGAGAAATGGCCGTCGGGTGGTTATGGGTCTCGGCCTTGAGCACCGTGTGCACGGTCTGATCCGCCGCACGATAGGCCGATGCATCACCGGGTTGAGGACGAAAACGAAACGCCTGCGCCTGATGAAGAATGGCGGCATTGTCCGAATAGGCCATCACCGTGTGCTGAGGCGTCACGGCATGGGTATGCCGGATCATCTTGAACAGGGATTCCGGCATCCGCTCACCATCCACGGTGAAATCCGCATTGAAGATCTTGTGCCGACAATGCTCCGAGTTGGCTTGGGCGAACATCAGTAGTTCCACATCGGTCGGATCACGCCCCAACTCCCGATAGGCCTGCACCAGATACAGAATCTCGTCATCCGAGAGCGCCAAACCCAATCGGGTATTCGCCTGCTGCAGCGCCCCCTGCGCGCTGCCGTCCGAGCTGCCTAAGCCGATGGTCGCCAAGGCGCTCGAGGCCTTGGGGTCCAGAATATCGAGCGGCAGATCCTGAATGAACCACGACTCGGTCATGCGATCGTGCACGCAAGCGGCAATGCCCTCGATGAGCGTGGCGTCCTGGGTCGTGATGTCGATATCCAACACCATGCCCCGCTCCACACGCTCCACCTGAGACAGCCCGCAAGAGGCCAGAATTTCGCTGGCTTTCGTGGACCACGGTGAACGCGTGCCCTTGCGTGGCACGATCCAGAGTCGTAACTGCCGCACCGCGACCGTTGGCAGCGGGCCCTGTGCATTCAAAATCGCCAACAGTCGTGGGTGCGAGGCTAACGCGCGGTCATCCAACGATGGATCCGGATTCGGTCGCACCAGATACACCCACCGGGAGTGGACTGTTCGGGCTTTTGGTGCCACGGCCTGAATCTTGGTGAGAAGCCTTGCCAGGCGAAACGACGACAGGGCGGAGTCGCCCGCCAACAACAGCAAAGGGGTCATGCCCGAATTATACGGTGCGGCCTGCCGCGAGCCTTAAGACCTGGTCGCATCGCTGGGCGAGTTCCGGAGCATGGGTCACCAGTACCACGGTGGTGCCGTGGCGCGCCCGCAAATCAAACAGTAAATCCGAAATCCGCTCACCATTGGCCGCATCCAGACTCCCCGTAGGTTCATCGGCAAAGATCAGCCGTGGCTCGGTCACAAAGGCGCGGGCCAACGCCACGCGCTGCTGTTCGCCCCCGGACAGGGTCTTCGGGAAGTGACCGGCGCGGGCACTCATGCCCACCTGATCCAGCATTGCGGCCGCACGCGCCTTCGCATCCGGAGCACCGGTCAGCTCCAAGGGCAGCATCACATTTTCCAACGCATTTAAGTGTCCCAGTAGCTGAAACGACTGAAACACAAACCCGAGGACACCATTGCGCCGCATGGCGCGGGCATCTTCTGCCAATTGATCGATCCGCTCCCCAAACCACCAGACCTCGCCGGAACTTGGGGTATCGAGTCCTGCCAGAATTCCCAATAGCGTGGACTTGCCGCTGCCCGATGCGCCCAGAATGGCGAGACTGCTGCCCGCTTCGACCGACAACGACACATCGGAGAGAATATCGATGGAACCTGTGCTGTCGTGCACAGTCTTGGTAATGGCCTTGGCCTGTATCGCGTACAACAATCGCTCTCCGATCTCTTCATGAAACTGCTTAAGTTACTGCTCGCCGCTGGTCTGCTCGGCCTATTATCCGTGCAGACCGTCATCGTCCATGCCAACCCTCCCGTGATCCTGGTCTACGGGGATAGCCTGTCAGCCGAGTACGGCATTGTCCGAGGGGCGGGCTGGGTGGCGCTCCTATCAGAGCGGCTGCGCAAGGAAGGGTTCCCGCACCGGGTCATCAACACCAGCATCTCGGGGGAAACGACCGCGGGAGGACTCCACCGGCTGGCCAGCACGCTCAAAAAACACCGCCCACAGATTGTCCTCTTGGCCTTGGGTGCAAACGATGGTTTGCGCGGGCTCCCCATTGGCCAGACCCGCAGAAATTTAGAAACCATGCTCACCATGGCGCAGCAGGCCAATGCCCAGGCCGTGGTCATTGGCATTCGTATGCCCCCGAACTATGGTCCCGAGTACACCCGCGCGTTTGAGCGACTGTTCACCGATATCGGTCGCGAGCGCAGTCTTCCCGTAGTGCCTTTTCTACTGGAAGGCATCGCCGATAATCCCCGTTTCTTTCAGGCCGATACCATTCACCCGAATGAGCAGGCTCAGCCTAAAATCCTGTCCAATGTCTGGCCCATTCTCGCCCCCCTCCTGTCCGCCTCCTCCGGCGCCACCACGACCGTGGATCCTGCCGGCCCTGATGCTGGCCGTACTGCTGTTCCCCGTCCGCAGCCATAGCCTGGAGTTCTCCGATATCGCCCACGAGGGTCAGCTGCGGTTTCTGGCGGTTCATCCTGACCCCAACAGCTATCGCTACACCTCACGGGTGCGCATCACCGAAGACAGCCTGACCTCTGGTGTGGTCACGCTCACCACCTGCCATCATCAACTCGATCCGATCCGAAAAGTCGTGATTGCGTTTAATCCCAAGCGCTTACAACTCTTAGAAATTCGCTCGGCCAGCGGTATGGGAACGGTGGATATCGAGGATCACCGGGTGGTGATGACCGACGTCACCCGCGGTGCCGAGATTTGTATCGATCTTCAGTCCAAGGCCTTGGATCGGTTGGACGCCCAGCACTATCGGCTCCAGGCCGGCCCGCTGATGCGGCGTTACTTTGACGGGTATCTGCCCATGCAGGCCACGCTGCGCTTCGAGTGGCCTGCCGCAAAACTGCAATTGAAAGAGACCAATCCCGCACCACAGCCCGGCGTCAAGCTGATGCAAGACAGTGGAGCCGCGGAGTTGGACATTACATTTGCCGGGCGATTGCTGGCCAATATCGACTTACAGGTTCGCTGAGCACAGCGCCCTGGGATGACCGGGGTGCGATCGCGTCGCCGAGACGAGACCCTGACGTGCGTTACTTGGTGAACTTGTAGTAGCTGTCGTTCAGGTAGCGGCCCACGTGCTGAATTTCCTCTTCGAACCAGCCGGCCTTGGTGCGGTTGTTGCAAAACTCGATCATGCCCCGGAGCTGGGCGACATTCGTGGATTTACGAAACATGTCATCGGAGTACAGCTGAGTTCCGTTTTTATCCGGAAACATGCTGTTGTGACAGGCCACGCACTTGGGATCGTGGATCTTTTTCCCGGTGGCGGCCACCCCTTTCGGGAAAGGATTAGCCGCGGCCGATAAGGGGATCCCGATGGCGGCCATGAGCGCTACCGCACCGATCCCCACCCGCGTGCGCTGTCGATGCGATCTCTTAAACGACATCATGACCTCCCCTTTCCGATCGACCCGTCAACCCGCCATGCCGGGATTACCCTTCACCCCGATCAGGCGTGGCACGTTGAGTTTACGCGGCGTGATGCGCTTTTTGGCCTTTAACCAGGTTTCCACCACCTCCCAAATCGGTTCGCCCTTGGCGCCCTCGGCCACGGGTGCCCAACCGGCCACCTTATAGGTCTTGTTGGCCTCGATGGGCTTCCCGTTTAGCCGCATGTCACTGATACGACTGCCCTGCTTGCCTGCGGGTTCGCAGGCATAGGTCAGCCCCCCGACACGGACCATGTCACCACCCTGCTGATAGTAAGGATCGGGATTAAACAGGTTATCGCAGACATCCTCCAGCACGGTCTTGATGAACTCTCCCGTCATGGGGGTCACCGTGGTGTAGGGATAGGTGATGGCGGTCTGGTCCATCACGTGCTCGCGGGTGATGGTCTGGCCCGACAGAATGCTGGTGCCCCAACGGAAACCGGGCGAAAACGCGATATCCGCGCCTTTCACCTCGATGAGGGCATCACAGATCAACTGGTCGAAGGTGCCGTTGAAATTGCCACGACGATAGAGCAATCCATCGGTCACGGCCAAGGGCTCCTCCAGTTTTGCTTTATAGGGTGCCCGGACTTTATCGATCAGGGCCTGCATCTCTTTATCAGCGGCAAGCATATTGGAGAACACCGGCAGCAGTGAGTATTTAAATCCCGCCACTTTGCCATCGCGCACATCAAAGTCCATCACACCCAGAAACTTGGAATTCGATCCGGCATTGGTCACCAGCGTCTTGCCGCCCGGATTCGTCACCACCACGGGCTGGGGCACGCCATCGTGGGTGTGTCCACCGAAAATCGCATCAATGCCCCGAACGCGCGAGGCCATCTTCAGATCCACATCCATGCCGTTGTGGGAAATGACCACCACGACTTTTGCACCCTTGGCCCGAACCTCATCCACCATCTTCTGCATGTTGTCGTCCTGAATACCAAAGGACCAATCCGGCACCATGTAGCGGGGGTTTGCAATCGGGGTGTAAGGAAACGCCTGGCCAATCACCGCCACGGGTATCCCGTTTTGTTCGCGGATGACGTACGGTTTGAAGACCTGATCACCGAAGTCGGTGGTCTTCACGTTCTGCGCGAGAAACTCAATGTTGCCGGCGAAATCCTTTTTGACAATCTCTTCCACCCGCTTCGCGCCGAGCGTGAACTCCCAGTGCGGGCTCATCATGTTCACGCCGAGCAGTTTGCAGGCATCGACCATGTCTTGGCCATTGGTCCACAAGGCCGTCGCCGATCCCTGCCAGGTGTCCCCACCGTCTAACAGGAAGGCCTGTGGGCGATCGGCACGCATCTTCTTCACCAACGTGGCCAGATGGGCAAAACCGCCTACCTTGCCATAGGCCTTCGCGGCCTTCTCGAAATCCAGATACGTAAACGCGTGCGATAAGGCGGTATTCGCAGGCACCTTGTGAAATCTCAGGAACTCCTCACCGACAAAGTGCGGAGGACGACCGTTCATGACGCCGAGTCCAATGTTGACACTGGGTTCACGGAAGTAGACGGGCGTGAGCTGCGCGTGGCAGTCCGTGAAATGCAGAAAGCTGACATTGCCAAATTTCGGAATGTCATAGAGCTTTTCACCCAAGGTCGAGGCCATCGCGGCGCCGGCCCATGAACCAAACATTCCACAGGCCGATCCGGCGGCCATGACATTCAGAAATTCGCGACGATCGAGCTGCATACCCACACCCTTATGGAGAGACCTACAAAAGAAAAAGGCCCGGCACTCCCCTGCCGGGCCACCATCCTGAAGTTACTTATTGACTGGAGAGCTCGGATCCAACAGCAATGCCATCAGATCCTTCATCTGACCCTCGGTGAGAATGCCCTGATGGCCAAAACGCGGCATGTTCGTGCACGCATTAAAGGCCTTGGCGTTATAGATCTTGCCCCAGGTGTACTTCACCACCGCCTCGGAATTACCGCGCAGCTTGCCGTAGTTGTAGAGGCTCGGTCCCAGCGTTCCATGGGAGATTTCCTCTTTGCTGATCTGGTGACAGTTGTAACAATTGCCCCCATTGGGCGAACCGGCCTTATCGCTATAGGTACTGCCTCGACCGTCCTGCGCAAGCCGCTCTCCCGCCTTCCAGTCGCCCAGATACTTGCCATCGGCCGGGTACTTGATGGTTGCAAATTGAGCGCCTTCCAGCTTGCGGGTTTGCTCGCCCGATAAGGGCGTGCGATTGAGCTCCGCGGCGGAACAGGCCGAATTGATGTCGTCCTGATGAATGCGTTCTTTTTTGGCGATGCCTTTTTCCAGGAATGAACGCGCTACCGCGTCCTTTGCCATCTTGTCATAGTCTGCCGCGCTGTACATGGTGGCACAACCCACCAACACGACCGAGAGACCGGCAACGATGAATAGTCTTTTTTTCATGGTCCTGTCTCCTTAATCAACGCTTAATGGTCGGCGCTAAGGACTTCACGCCCTTGCCGGTGACGCCCATGTAGCTGGACAGCGCGATGGTGACGTCGGAACCGAATTCCACATACGGGAACCGCTGCTGACGGAAGCAGTCTTCCAGGCGCTTTTGCATCGGCCAGAGCTGCGAATTCGACACGCGATAAGCAGGCCACGAGGTGAAGGCTTTACCGGCCGGTTCGTTCTGGGTCAGGTTCGGCAGGCCCTGCAGGCGGATACGTTTGTTGTCCTCTGCATGGCAGGTCGCGCAGGCGAAGTCGTAAGGGCCCGCACGATAGAAGAACACGCGCTTGCCCATCTCGTACATGCGCTTTTCCTCCGGATGTGACACCGGCACATTAACCGGCATGCCGCGGGATTCGGAGGCGATCCATGCCACCAAGGAGATGATGTCCTTGTGGTCATCCCGGTCATAGTTGGAGGCCTTGGCCTTGATGCCCTGATGTTGCTCCATGCAGGTGACCAAGCGAGTCTCCAGATCCTGAACCTTTTTCACATCATCAAAGTACCGGGGCAAGGAGACATAGGCGCCCTTCACTACCCCTGCCCCCAGCCCCAGGTCACACTTCTCGAGAGAGGCGTTCTTGGGGCCGCGCTTTTTCTTCCAGAGGTCCTCGCCTTTGGCCTCCCAGAGCTCGGCAGGATTGCCATCGGCCACCAGTTCACGATAACGATCGATCGCCTTTTCGGCGTCCGTCTGAGCCATCGCAGGCAGCGCGATGGCGGCGGCCGTAACCGCTGCAAGCGCTGTGCGCTTGAAATTTGAAGTCATGCCTGTCTCCTTCGATTGTTCACTTGTTTGGATTCACCCGCTCAAACGAGCCAGCGGGCGAACTCCCCCAAACCAAAACGTGATTTTTTATAGACTGCTTCACCACTCACACCGGCTGTTACGCGACGGTGGCCTCATCCGTACGCTTCTCACCCTTGTTGTCCACCCAGGTCACCGTGACTTTGTCTCCCGCCTTTCCCTTGGCTTTGAACTGCAGGAACGGATTCTTGGAAATGGATGGGCCCCACTGAGCGGTCATCACGGTTTTGCCATTGACCTGACAGGTGACTTCCTGGATAAACCAGGCGGGAATCACCTTTCCAGAGGCGTCCTTGCGGATACCGGTTTCCATCTCATGGGCCATCAGCACACGGGCGTCCACCACACCACCGTCCGCCTTCGCACGAATACGCATTGGATCTGCCATTTAACTCTCCTTCATTGATCTATTAATTAACCGCCACAACCACCGAGCGTGACCTTGATTTCCTTCTTGGCCATGAAGAACTTTCCATCGGCCTTCACGATCGCCACCACATCCGAGCTCTGACCCATCTTCACGCGCATCGACACATCCGGAACCGCATCGGCGCTGAACTCATAAAAACCGGCCATCATGGACGGATTCTTTTCCACCAACAGGGCAATCATCTCGGTCTTGCCGATCTTGGAGGCCACACCCACCGGCACGACCGCACCGTTTTCGGCGATATCGGGCGACGTAATGGTGATATCGCCACTGTTGGCGGTAGCGCCAATGCCCATGGCCTTCAAGGTATCGGGAATATTCTTGGTTTCAAACCAGTCTTTTTTCCATGCGGCCGCTGCTGCAGGGTTGGCCGCAAAAAAACCCATGGACGCCAGCGCAGAATACAGTGCTGCGCCACCACCCGCTTTGATGACGGAACGACGTGAAATACTCATAGTCAACTCTCCTCTTCTCTCTAAACTCAATGCCGAGTGGTTTTACTTGGCACCCTCAAGAACCCACTGCACGACCGCAGCCAGTTCATTGTCTTTCAAATTTGGATTCGCCGGCATCGGGATCGGTCCCCATGCGCCCTGGCCGCCATTTTTAACCTTTGTCGCAAGCATGGCCGGTGCCTTGACGTCGCCTTTGTACTTCTTGGCGATCTCCGCCCACGATGGCCCCACCAGTTTCGCCGCTGGCGCGTGACAGGTGGTGCAGTTGTTTTTCTTGGCGATATCGGCGGCGTTCACCGAGGCAGAGGCCACTGGGGTCGGCGCAGGGACTGCCGAACCCGGACCAGGAACCGCGCCGGGCTTAGATGTGTCAATGGCCCGAGCAGGGCCGATGGGACGGTGCTGCTCCATCAGATTGCCATGGGCGTCCCGAGCCGACGCCGGAAGCGATGAGGCGATCTTTAACTCCGTAGCGCAATTGGTCATGCACAAGGTGTTTTTCACATCGGGGGCGCCCTTGACATCCCACAGGCCATGCTTTTCGGTCATGCCGTTCCGATTGGGCATGCGCTTTTGCACCTCGGCTATATTTTTATCCGAAAGCACAAAATTCTCAGGCACGACCTCCGAGAGGCTCAGAATGTACGCCACCACCGCATAGACTTCATCGGTCTTTAAGGTCTTGGGGTTGTTCCACGGCATCGCGCGATTGATGTAATCCCATAAGGTGGATACCGTCGCCACCTTCATCATCGTGGTGCGCTGAGGAAAATCAAGGCGTGACAGGTTGGCGACACGACCCGTTTCAATGTCTTTCTTGGTGGTGCCACCCACAATCGGCGTAAATACTTCAGTGCTTTCACCGAAAACACCATGGCAGGAGGCGCACTTCGCCTCCCAGACATCTTGCCCCTTGGCCACAGAGCCGGATCCTGCCGGCAGGCCCTTGAAATCCGGGCGCACATCAATATCCCACGCCTTGATCTCGGCGGGCGTGGCGGTGCGACCGATGCCCACTAAATTGGTTTTCGTGGCCTGCGCCCAGGCCGAACCCGCCATCACCACTGACAGAGTCACGGCCGTGGCAGAGAAGCGGATGGAATTAGTAAACCTGGACATTGCTCACCTCCCCGCTCTCGGCAACTTTCCACGACTGAATGGCATTCTGGTGATAGATCGAACGCGTTCCGCGCACCTCGCGCAACTGATTGATCTTGGGTTGCACGTAACCCGTATCGTCTTGAGCACGCGACTGCAAAATCGCGGGGCCGCCATTCCATACCCAATCGATATTAAATCGCGTAAACGCCTTGGACAACACCGGTGTTTCCAGTCGTGCGGTACGCCAGTTACGCCCACCATCGACCGAGACATCCACCCGCTTGATTTTGCCGCGGCCCGACCACGCCAATCCACTGATGTTGTAGAACCCTTTATCCAATAGGGTCTGGCCGCCCGATGGGGTCGTAATTACGGATTTTGTTTCCTGGATACCGGTGTACTGCCGATGCAGACCATCCGGCATGAGATCAATGTAGTGGACCGCCTCGTCTTTGGTGGCCCATTTCTGATCGCCCACTTCGATGCGTCGCAGCCACTTCACCCATGACACACCTTGTACGCCCGGAATCACCAGACGCAAGGGGTACCCATTTTCCGGCCGCAGCATTTCACCATTCATGCCGTAGGCCACGATCGCATCATCAAGCGCGCGATCCAGCGGGATCGTGCGGGTCATCGAGGAACCATCGGCCCCCTCACCCAACACGTACTTCGCCTTCTTCATGTCGATGCCGCAGTCCTCTAACAACACGGATAACGGCACTCCGGTAAATTCACTGCACGAGACCATTCCGTGGGAATACTGGACGGTTGGAACAGCCACATTCCCCCATTCCATCGCGGTATTGGCACCACATTCAATAAAGTGAATGCGCGACACCGATGGCAGACGCATGATGTCATCCATGGTGTAGACCTTGGGATTCCTCACCAGACCCATCACCATCAAACGGTGTTTGCTCGGATCGATATCCCACCAGCCCTGGTGATGCCGCTCGAAATGCAGGCCGCTGGGCGTGATGATGCCGAAGGTGCCTTGGAGCGGCGTGAATGCGACCGATGCGGCAGAGACGCGAGTGAGTCCTGGACTCTCTCGGCGCTGAAGACCCTTTTCATACTGGGAAGGCACGCCATACGGATTCGCCGCCACCGGCTGTCCCAGCCCCGTGCTGTGCGTCGGCAGATTGAGAATATTCGGGTCTCCATCGCCGGAGACCGGCGCGGCCGCTCGCGCCGAACCCGCAAGTCCCAATGCCGCCATCGACGCGGCGGCCGAGGACACGGATGCCGCCAGGAATTTCCGGCGCATGAGTTCGGGTGACTTGGCGTCATCCTTGACTAAGAAATTCTCCGGTGCCTTGATCAGGCGACCAGACTTCTTCACTTCGCTTTGCATTCAACTCTCCCCAGCGTTGAATTGATGATTAACCTAATTCGCTCGTGTTTAATGACATCGCCCGTACCGCACCCCGGCTCTGATGTTTTATAGGCCCTGCTCCTGAAGACCCCCCGCCATCCGAACACACACCAAACGACAAATCTCGGTGATGGTCGGATCGGATACTTTGTAAAAGACCGATGTTCCTGCCCGACGGCGACTGAGGACACCGGATCGATGCAAGAGCGCCAAGTGACGCGAGACGTTCGGCTGCGGTAAGCCAGTGTGCTCCACCACCTCTTGCACGGAACACTCCTGGTAACAGATGGCTTGGATAATTCGTAGACGCGAGGGCTCAGAAAGCAAAGAAAAATAAGAGGACGCACGTTCGAATAGACTCAACATGGCATGGTCCCCGGCCGACTTCGATTGCTCTGGCGTGGCCTGCGGATCAAATGGCACTGCCGATGCCACCGCGATCTGTTTTGGAGTAGTCGGCTTCATGGTTGTTGCGTACAATATTCTTATAGAAGCATACAGTCAACTATCCAGTGTGATGCGATGCAATACCGGACGAGGTTGCTGCGATTTCGTCCTTTGCCTTAGACAAAACCCAGGCTCAACGTCACCATGACCACACCACCTGCCATCGCGGCCACCGAACTGATTGCAACGCTCAAACGGGCTCAGCAATCACGCAGTCTCGTGGTGGCGGGAATGTTGACGTCCCATCGCTGCCCGTGGTGCGTGGCGTTACGTAAGGAGCAGCTGGATCCGCGAATGCGCGCAACGGCGGCACCGCAGTTACTGGTGGTGGAGTTCGATATTGATGACACCATGCCGATCCACTTTCCGGATGGCAAAAAACGGACCGCACGCTCCTGGGGTGAGGCCTATGGATTAACCCTCACCCCCACCATCGTGATGCTCGATCGCATGGCCAAACCATTGGCACCACCCCTGGTGGGTTACGGATCCCGCGATTTCTACGGCGCCTACCTGGAGGACCAGATTCGAATCGCCCACGGCTACTGGCAAAGCAGGCACAATGACACGCCATGACTGATCACCCTGTCGCGCCCAGCCCCCATCAGGACCTGCGGTCGGATCACCCCCAGCGCTACGCGCTGCATCACGAAATTCATGCACGCCCCCCGATTGCCCTATGGTCTAACGAACGGGTGATCTCTCAGGCCTTTGTTCTGGATGGAGTCAGCCGTCGGCAACACACCACCTGGATCGAACGGGCCAGCAAAGGATTTCCGCTGCATAACGGGGGGCTGCATCATTCCTCCATTCGGGTGCTGGAGTTGGCCGCCCCGCCGTCGCGCATCCTGCTGAAGTGGGAAATGCACGGCGAGTTTGTGGCGGTGACACTCTTTTTTCAGCAATCGAGTGCCACGGCCTTTGAATCACGGGAACAGGCCCTGCAACGCGCCGGGGTGCTCTTGCAAAACGCGAACGCCCAGGGATTGCATGAACTGACGGGGCAACGTTTGGTCGCGCTCGACATCATGGTGGAGCAGGCGCCGCACTATCGGGACGCCTTTGAAGTGGCCAAACGTTTCCGTAATAACACCGTGGTGGGCAGCATCATCACGTCCAATCAGAATGCCCAACTCTGGACCGATCTGCAGCTCGATGAAGCAGGCTTTATCCAAATGGTGGTTCGGGGCGAGCATCTGGGGTCACGACAGACCGGTCGTGCCATACAACGACTGATCGACATTGAGACCTACCGCATGATGGCGCTGCTGGCCCTGCCGAGTGCCAAGGCCCTCGCCGAGCCTCTGCGTAGCGCGGAGCAAGAGCTCGCCGCAGTCTCGGAAAAGATCGCTGCCGCCCAGAAAAAAGAAACCATCGATCTGAGCGTGGATGCGCAGCTGCTGGGCGATGTGTCCGCACTGGCCGCCAAAGTGGAAGGCTGGATATCGGCCAACGGTCTGCGCTTTACTGCGGCCGAAGCCTATTACGAGCTGGTGAAGCGATCGCTCATCGAAACCCACGAGACGGTGATCCCTGGCGTGCAGACACTCAGTACATTTATGGATCGTCGATTTGAACCGGCCATGCGCACCTGCCGCTGGACCGTACGACGACTGCGTGACCTTTCGGATCGCATTTCCCGCACGACGCAGATCCTGAAGACCCGCATTGAATTTGTAAACGAGAGCCAACAGCAAGCCCTGCTGGCCAGCATGGATCGCCGGGCCAAATTACAGCTTCGGCTTCAGCAAACGGTGGAGGGTCTGTCCATCATTGTGATGACATATTACGCCACAGGATTACTGCAATACATTGCCAAAGGACTTAAAGGAATCGGGCTGTCCGTCGACCCCGATTTAGTCGCTCTGGTGTCCGTGCCCGTGATTGCCATCGGACTGTATGGGTTTCTGACGGCCCGGCGAAAAAAACAACCCGTGATTTAAGTCAGCAGCAGTTCCGACAGTTCTCCCACGACGAGTCGCGCCTCCGGGAACTCCTGGCGACCGAAGAACTGGCTGCGCACAACAACCGTATCGATCCGCGCACCGTGCGCCGACAGCAGTCCGTTGCGGGAATCCTCAATGGCCACGCAGTCGCACGCGGCCCGCTTTAATTGAGTGAGCGCCAGAGCATAGGCCTGCGGATCCGGTTTCTTAGCCTGCACATCTTCACCGCACACCGCGAGCACGGGCGGGGGTACCGTCTGCTCACGACAGATGGCATCCCGGTAGAGCACCTCCCAGTTGGTGCGGCTCGTGGTGGTCACCACGGCCCATGACTGGCCCGCCGCCACGATCGCCTGCACTAATGACGTAAACCCTTTTCGTGGGCGAATATCACCCGCGGATAATCGCTCGGCATACACCGCGTTTTTGCGCTGATGAATCGATTTAAGGGTGCGCTGCCCCGCACCGGACTGCCCAATCGGATCCCCCACACGCTGGGCATAGGCCAGCATGCGCTCAAATCCACCGGTGATCCGCAGTAGCGCGGTATAGTCGGTCACCGACCACTGCCAGGTCAGCCCAAACTCCTCAAACGCCTGGTTAAACGCAGGCAGATGCCCCTGCCCCTCGGTCTCCGCAATGGTGCCATCGACATCAAAGAGCACGGTCCTGCCGTGCAATAGCGGATGAAGATCAGGCACCGCGGGATTGCAACACGTCGACTGCAGGCAGCACCTTGCCTTCCAGAAACTCTAGGAATGCGCCACCCCCCGTAGAGATGTAGCCAATCTGAGGCGCAATATCAAACTTGGAAATCGCCGCCAGAGTGTCGCCACCCCCCGCAATGGAAAATGCCGGCGAATGGGCAATGGCGGCCGCCAGCATCTTGGTGCCGCCCGAGAACTGAGGAATTTCAAATACGCCGACCGGGCCATTCCAGACGATGGTGCCGGCATTCGAAATAATGCTCGAGAGCCGTGACGCGGTTTTCGGCCCAATGTCCAGAATCATGTCGTCGGGCGCGACCTCAGAGGCCGCCACCTTATTGGCGCGGGCCTGGGCCGAGAATTCATTGGCCACCACCACATCTTCCGGGATGGGGACGTCCGCGCCACGGGCCTGCATCATGTCCATGATCGCTTTGGCCTCATTGACTAAATCCACCTCGGCCAGGGATTTTCCGATGGGAAGCCCCTTGGCGGCCATAAAGGTGTTGGCAATGCCGCCGCCCACAATCAACTGGTCCACTTTGGCGGCCAGGGATTTCAAAATGGTGAGTTTGGTCGAGACCTTGGATCCGGCCACAATCGCCACCAGGGGACGCTTCGGATTTTCCAAAGCCGCCGATAACGCATCTAGTTCAGCGGCCATCAGGGGGCCCGCGCAGGCGATCGGCGCGAATTTAGCGACCCCATGGGTGGTGGCCTCGGCGCGGTGCGCCGTTCCAAATGCGTCGTTGACGTAAATATCGCACAGCGCAGCGATCTTCTTGGCCAGGGTTTCATCGTTTTTCTTCTCACCCTTATTCACACGACAGTTTTCCAGCAATACCACCTCGCCGGCCTTCACCTGGAAACCGCCATCGACCCAGTTCGAGATCAGTGGGACTTTACGATTGAGTAACTGGGCTAAGCGCGTGGCGATCGGTGCCAGGGAGTCCTCGGGTTTAAATTCACCCTCGGTGGGGCGACCCAGATGAGAGGTGACCATTACCGCGGCCCCGGCATTTAACGCGTGTTCAATAGCGGGAATCGACGCACGAATCCGTGTGTCATCTGTGATCGCGCCGGCATCGTCCTGCGGAACATTCAGGTCCGCGCGAATCAATACCTTTTTCCCCGCCAACGGAAGATCGGTCATGCGTAAAAACCTCATTTCAACCCCTTAAAGTACAGTGGCACGTCTTTGATCGTGGGCACAATCCGATCCGGACCCGCCGATTCGATGGGCTCGCCCATGTTGTAGCCATAGGGCACGGCCCAGCACATGACCCCGGCCGCCTTCGCGGTGGCCACGTCGATGCGCGAATCGCCCACAAACAGACATTCTCCGGCCGCCACACCGAAGGTCCGCATGCAATTGTAAATGACTGCGGGATCCGGCTTTTTAACGGGATAGGTGTCGCCGCTGATCACCTGATCAAAAGCGTCCTGCACGGCATGCTTTTCCAGTATGCGCTGCGTAAACCGGGTTTCCTTATTGGTCACAATGGCCCGCTTCACGCCAAGGTGCTTTAATTCGAGCAGGGCCTCCATGACATCGGGATACGGCCGACTCAAGGTGCCGGCACACTCAACATAGTGGCCAATAAACGTGTTCATCACCTGCGGCCAAATCGACGCATCGGGCGCCCCGGCCACCGCCGTCCAGGCCTGGGTCATCATCCAACCAGTGCCATGACCGATCCAGTCGCGCACCTGCTGTTCGCTCACTGTTGGAAGTCGGTAATCGACCAACGTGCGATTGGCAGACTCGGCAATCTCGGCCGCGGTATCAAACAGCGTGCCGTCCAAATCGAACATCACCAACGCCATTCTTCCGCTCCTTGCGCAGACCCCGTCTAAGCGCGACGCTTGACGTCCATTAACCGCAGGATCATCGGTGTAAAAATCAACTGCATGGCCAGCCCCATCTTGCCACCGGGAATCACCAGGGTGTTGGGCCGGGTCATCATGGAGTGATGCAGCATGGATAGCAGGTAAGGAAAATCGATGCCCTTCGGATTGGCAAATCGAATCACCACCATGCTTTCATCGGGGCTCGGAATGTCTTTGGCAATAAACGGATTAGAGGTATCCACCGTGGGCACCCGCTGAAAGTTCACGTGGGTGCGTGAAAATTGGGGGCAGATATGGTTGATGTAATCCGGCATACGGCGCAGGATGGTGTCCACCACCGCCTCTTGGGAGTAGCCGCGCATGTTCTGATCGCGATGAAGCTTTTGGATCCACTCCAGGTTAATGATGGGCACCACGCCGACCAACAGATCTACATGCTGGGCCACATTGACCGCGGATCCCACATAGCCGCCATGCAACCCCTCATAAAAGAGCAGATCGGCATCGGCCCGCATGTCCTGCCAGGGTGTAAAGGTGCCCGGCTCCTGACCGAACTCCGCTCCCTCGGCGGCATCATGAATGTATTTGCGTACCTTGCCCTTGCCCGTGGCGCCAAAGGTCTTAAAGATCTCTTCGAGTTCGGCGAGCAGATTGGCTTCGGGGCCAAAGTGGCTGAAATTCATATTGCCCGCGTCCATCTGCTTTTTCATCTCTGCCCGCATGGACAGACGATCAAACCGATGCATGGAATCGCCTTCGAGCACCTGAGCCTTGATGCCGTCACGGCGAAAGATATGCTTAAAACTGCTCATGACCGTGGTCGTACCCGCTCCGGAAGAGCCCGTGATGGCCACGATGGGATGTTTAACCGACATGTTGCATCCTTTTAAAAATCATTCACACACACTGATCATCTGCCTCAACCCCAAGACACCCCAAGACCACCCACCGCGCTCTTTACTGAAACAAAGACCGCTCTTTGAATAATGGCGAGGAGTACTTCTGATCGGTGCCCGAATCAAACTCCTGGTGATAGCGCTCCACCCGCTCCACTTCATTGCGCGACCCCAGGATCACGGCGATGCGCTGATGGATCTGATCCGGCATCACCTCCAGGATGCGTTGACGCCCCGTGGTGGCCAGACCACCGGCCTGCTCCACCACCATGCCCATCGGATTGGCTTCATACATGAGACGCAATCGCCCCGGCTTGGCAGGGTCTTTGGTGTCTCTGGGATACATGAAAATACCGCCGCGCATCAGAATACGGTGAACCTCGGCCACCATGCTGGCGATCCAACGCATGTTGAAGTCCCGGCCCCGGACATCCGTTTTGCCGGCTTTGCACTCGGTCACATAGCGCTGCACGGGCGGCTCCCAGAACCGTTCGTTACTGGTGTTGATCGCAAATTCACTGGTGTCGGCAGGAATCTGAATGTTCGGATGGGTCAGAATGAAGTTACCCACTTCCCGATCCAGCGTGAATCCATGGGTGCCCTTGCCCACCGTCAGCACCAGCATCGTGGATGGGCCATACACCGCATAACCGGCCGCTAGCTGCTCGCGACCCGGGCGCAGATAATCCTGTAACTCCGGAGCGCGCCCGTCGGGGGCCTGGATGATCGAGAAAATTGATCCCACCGATACATTGACATCAATATTGGATGAGCCATCTAAGGGGTCAAATAAGGCCAGAAACCTGCCGGCGGTTTTCTCGGTCACCGTGATCGGCTCGTCTTCTTCTTCCGAGGCCAAACCGGCCACCAGCCCACCACGCTGGAAGGTGTTCACAAAGGCCGTATTGGCGAGCACATCCAATTTCTTTTGATCCTCGCCCTGTACGTTCTGCTTCTCCATACTGCCCAACACACCCGCAAGCGCGCCTTTGGCGGTCATGGCCGAGATCGCCTTTACCGCCGAAGCGATATCGACCACCAAGGCCGCCAGATCCCGGGCCTGTGCGCTGCCATCCAGCTCTTGGATCAGAAACTTCGATAAGGTGGTGCGGCCAAGATGCATTACAACCCCCCTGTGAATACGCGCGAGGCCCGGATGTCCTCTGCTGAAATCTGCGATAGCTCTTCCCGCGTGGCCTGCCGACCCGGCTGGGCTGCAACCTCAAAAATGCGATTGGCCTGGCGCAGACGCGCCCGATCCAAGGCATTCCGAATGGAGCGCGCGTTGGCAAAGTGCGGCTGCGCCTTGCGCAGTCCGATGTACTCCTGCATGGCGGACAACGCCCCGGGGTCGAGCTGATAGTGCATTTCCCCCGCCATCTTCTGTGCGATCTGAAGCAGTTCGCCGTCCGTGTAATCTGGAAAATCGATGTGATGGGCGATGCGCGATGACATGCCGGGGTTTGATCTGAAAAACGTGTCCATCCGGTCTTTATATCCGGCCAAGATCACCACCAGGTCATCGCGATGGTTCTCCATGACCTGCAACAGTATCTCGATGGCCTCCTGGCCGTAATCCCGCTCGTTTTCCGGACGATACAGATAGTAGGCTTCATCGATAAACAGCACGCCACCCATCGCCTTTTTAAGGATTTCCTTGGTCTTGGGCGCGGTATGTCCAATGTACTGACCGACCAGATCATCGCGGGTCACACTCACCACGTGCCCTTTACGTACGTAGCCTAGGCGCAACAGAATATCCGCCATACGCATGGCCACCGTGGTTTTACCGGTGCCGGGGTTGCCGGTAAAACACATGTGCAGGCTCGGTGTTTGGGCTTCAATGCCCATCTGAGTGCGCGCCTTGCTGACCACCAGAAATGAGGCGATCTCACGGATCCGACGTTTGACCGGAGCCAGTCCGATCAGCTCCCGGTCCAACTGATCCAATACCTCGAAGACATTAGCATCGCGCAGAATGGCGTTCAAATCCACCGCACTGGGAAGCGCGGCGGTGCCACTTGCGCCTGTTACGGGCTGATCCGACATATTGGGTACGCTCGGGTTAGGCTCATCCGTGTGATCTTAGCGAGAGTAGCGCTCACCAACCGGTTTGTCGGTTGCGTAGGAATGCGTGGTGTAGCGCATGCTCCGGGAATCGGTTTCCTGTCGCACCAAACCAAAACCGGGTTCATGGGCGGGACGCTGCACGATAAAACTCATGCACATCGATTCCACCCCTCGCGTACTGTCAAAGGCATTGACCTTGATGTAGCAATCAGGCTGCGCCTTACGGCAGGCATTGACTTCATAGAGCACCGCCGCACCGTCTTTAATTGTGAACATCGGGATGCCCCACATGTTCCAGTAAGTGTTTCGGGGATGCGGATCATCGGTCCACTCGACCGACAGTGCCCAGCCTTTGGATAGGGCGTAATCCACCTGCAGTCGAATCTCATCATCTGTGAGATCTGGAAGAAACGAAAACTGTCCTTGTGTAATTTTCATCATTTAACTCCGTTATGGATGGGGTCGGTGGTTCCGTCGATTCAATCCGGATCAACCGGCCGCGGTGGGGGTGGCCACAAAGTCTGGGGTATCGGTCGAGGTGTAATTGAATTCCACGCCCTTCCAGGTCTCCAAGGCCTGCTCGAGCGGTTTACACCACTTCGCGGCTGCCTTCAGGATGTCCGGACCCTCGTTAATGATGTCTTTGCCCTCGTTACGCGCCTTGATCATGGTCTCCAATCCCACGCGATTGGCAATGGCACCGGCCTGAATACCATGGGGGTGGCCAATCGTGCCACCACCGAACTGCAGCACCACATCATCCCCAAACAGATGGATCAGCTGATGCATCTGGCCCACGTGAATGCCCCCGGATGCCACCGGCATGACTTTTTTCATGTCACACCAGTCCTGATCGAAAAAAAGGCCGCGCGAGAGGTCTTGTTTGTTGACCATCTCGCGACAGACGTTATAAAAACCCTGCACCGTCATGGGATCGCCCTCTAATTTACCCACCGCGGTACCGGCATGCAGATGATCCACACCCGCAAGCCGGAGCCACTTCGCAATCACACGGAAGGAAATGCCGTGGTTTTTCTGACGGGTATAGGTCCCATGGCCCGCACGGTGCATGTGCAGAATCATGTCGTTGTCCCGGCACCAGTTAGAGATCGACTGAATGGCGGTCCAGCCCACAATCAGATCGATCATCACAATGCAGGAGCCCAGGCTTTTAGCGAACTCGGCCCGCTTGTACATCTCCTCCATGGTGCCGGCCGTGATGTTCAGGTAGTGGCCCTTGATCTCGCCACTATTGGCCTGGGCCTTATTCACCGCATCCATGCAAAACAGGAAACGCTCGCGCCAGTGCATGAAGGGCTGGCTATTGATGTTTTCGTCATCCTTGGTGAAATCCAGGCCACCGGTGAGGGCCTCATAGACCACTCGGCCGTAGTTCTTGCCGGAGAGACCAAGCTTGGGCTTCATGGTGGCGCCCAACAGCGGGCGGCCGAACTTATCCAAACGCTCACGCTCCACGATGATGCCGGTGGGCGGGCCCTTGAAGGTTTTCACATAGGCCACGGGAACCCGAATGTCTTCCAATCGGCCGGCCTTGAGCGGCTTAAATGAGAACACGTTACCGATCAAGGATGCGGTCACGTTCGCAATCGATCCCTCTTCAAAGAGAATGATGTCGTAGGCCACATAGGCAAAGTACTGCTGCTCCTTATCGGTGCCCGGCCCGGTTCCGGGAACCGGATCGACGCGATAGGCCTTGGCCTGATACGACTCGTGTGCGGTGAGCAGATCCGTCCAGACCACGGTCCAGGTCGCGGTGGAGGATTCGCCAGCCACCGCGGCGGCCGCTTCCTCGGCATCCACGCCCTCCTGAGGGGTGATACGGAATAGGCAGATGAAATCGGTGTCCTTTGGCTCGTAATCCGGGCGCCAGTAGCCCATCTGCTTGTATTTCAGAACGCCACCCTTATAGCGCTCTTTCACGTCCGTTATCCGGCCTTCCGCGGGTTTGTTCATTCAGGTCTCCTGGTCTGATCGCGCCCATATCCATGGGCATAGCAGGGACTTTAGTCCTGTTGATTCATAAGAGAAAGTCACTTATCTTGAACGCCGGAATAAGTTTTGCTTATCCAAAACCGTCATTTCTGCCAAAATTCAGAAAAGAAGCCCCCTTTCCAGGCCGCCTCCCTTGAAAAACCTGACCCTTCGCCAAGTTCGAATCTTTGCCGCGGCCGCCCGGCTGTCCAGTTTTGCGCGGGCCGCGGACGAACTCCATCTCACTGCCCCTGCGGTCTCCATGCAGATCAAGGAGCTTGAAGAGGAAATTGGATCCCCCCTGTTTTCGCGGGTCGGTCGGCGCGTCGAACTGACCAGCTCGGGAGAGTACTTTCTGGTCTTCGCCCGCAAAATCCTCGCCACGATCAACGAAGCGGAATCGGTCATGCAGAAACTCAAGGGCGGTCAGGCCGGGACACTGAAAATAGGCCTCGTCAGCACCGCAAAATATTCCGTACCCCGCATGCTCGGACTGTTCCGCGAGGAACATCCCGGCGTGCAGATCCGCATTGATGTCTGCAATCGGGATCAGTTGCTCGAACTGCTGCGTGACGGGGAGATTGATCTCGCCGTGATGGGCCGTCCACCCAAACATCTGGACACGCGGGCAGAGGTGTTCGCCCATCATCCGCATGCCTTCATCGCATCGCCTAAACACCCCTTGGCCCAACGCAACGGCATTCGCGCCGAGGTGCTGAACTCCGAAGAGATTATTTCCCGTGAGGAAGGCAGCGGTACCCGCGTGATCATGCAGAGTTTCATCGAACAGCATCGTCTGCGCCCACCCATCACCATGGAGATGTCGAGTAACGAGACCATCAAACAGGCGGTGATTGCCGGGCTCGGCATCTCCTTCGTGTCATTGCACACGGTTGGACTGGAGGTGGACCATGGACAGCTCGTGGTGCTCGATATTGAAAACACCCCGGTATTGCGCGCCTGGCATGTGGTCGCCATGTCCCATCGCCATCTGTCACCGGCGGCCGAGGCCTTCCGATACTTTATGCTCGAACGTGGCGCAGGGCTGCTCGCTGAGCAGTTCCCAAATTTATCGGCGTATTACCAGAACCTGCATCCCCCCCAGAGCACACCCATTGAGTCATGAGCATTCCCGTTCGCTGGTTAACTGAAAAGCTCGCCATCACCGGCCAGATGGAGGCCTCCGATGTGCCGACGCTTGCGGAAATGGGGTTTAAAACCCTGATCTGCAACCGGCCGGACTTCGAATACGGACCCGATCAACCCACGGCGAGCGCAATCGCGTCCGCCGCGCAGGACTGTGGGCTCGCCTTTGTGTATCTGCCCGTCACACCCGACGGCGGCAGCGCAGCCGATGCCAAGGCGATGGGAGAGGCACTCGGGGCGCATGCGGCCCCGGTGCTGGCGTATTGCAAAACCGGGGGACGATGCATGGCACTGATCGGTGTGGCGGCCCGCATGGGCTATTCGATACCACAATGAACCGCCCCTCGGGCGTCCACCGACGCCCAGTGTCACAACCGGTTTAATTCAGCACGCCCACCAGAGACTTCTTGTCCCGAGACCAGAGATAAAGCGATCCGTCGTAGAGACTCGTATTCGAATTGCCCACCATTTCGGACATCACAAACCAGGCTCCGGACGCCAGATGCCCGCTGTTACAGTAAGCAATCGTGGGTGTGGTCCGGCTGAATCCGGCAAGCTGAGCAAGCGTTGCATACTGCGCTTTGCTTAAGAAATAGAGTGCCCCTTGGGATGCGCGAAACAAGGTTTCCGGAGGCAAAGACTTTGCACCCGCGATATGACCATACTGGGCCACGTAGGCACGCTTTGTGATGCCGTAGAAATTGGAGGCTTCGCGACCATCGAGCAACATCGCGGATTGATGGCTCGACGCCCGCTCCACCGCAGCGGTGTCGGCCACCAGGGCGCTACGAAAGCCCTTCGCAGTCCAATCGCCCTGGGTAGGTTTTTTCAAAGGCCCGGTGTCAACGGCACGACCGGAGGCCAACCATCCCGCCATCCCGCCGTCTAACACCGCAACATGATCCTCGGCGTAGACCTTAAAGGTCCAATACAGACGCAAGGCTTCCATGACATCGCTAGGATCGACCCCCTGGGCCACCAACACGATCGGCTTATCGCTCTTTAATCCGATGGCTCTGAGGCGGGACTCTAATTCCGCTTTATCGGGCACCAGGTATTTTGTCTTCTGACCGTCCAACACTCGCTCGCTTCGCACAAGGTTGTAGTCCATGATGAGTGCGCCTGGGATGACACCCCCCACCTCGTCCACGTTGGATTTACCGGTCTTCTTGTCCACCGTGATCACCGGTTCACGGGTATAGCTCTTTGCCTCCGAGCGCACATCCACCACCTGCACCTGATCCCGATGCTTGGCCAACCACTCGGCGGTCACCACCGGTCCGGGCAACGGCATGGCATGTCCCACTGCAGCGACACATGACACCACCCACAACATCATCCATTTGTAAATCTTTTTCATACCACACCCTTTTTCAATCGTTAATTCATCTGTGCAAGTCGCACCGCAAGACCAATCCGTTTCTGAGCGATCACCTGATCCCGCGGGTTAGTGAGAATCGTGCGATCGGACACGCCAGACCGGCGGCGTGATTTCCACCAGTCGTCCCGATTCCGATGCAGCGCGTGAATCTCGGTTTGATACAGCTGCACCATGGCGCTCACCCACTGGGCAACGGGCGCCATACGCCCGGACACTTCACATCGAAACCGTCGTACCTTCGGAGCGATCGCGCTCGCACTGATCCAGTCCTCGCCGGTCACCCATTGATTAGTGAGAAATAACCGTTGTGGCATACCGAATGCGTCGATCGAAATGCCGATGATGTGATGGAAACGCCGGCCAGCGTCGCTGCGGGCGAACACATGAAAGTGTCCATGCTCGTGGAGCGTCTTCTCCCGCCCGGCATGAGCATGGAAATAAAACTCTGTGGCATTCACCCGATCGGTCACGTCATGCCGCGGATAGTGTTCCCAGGCACGAAAGGTTCGCGCACCGGCGAGTGCCGCTAACGCCAGACTCGAGCCCGAACGGGCATAACGGGCCATGACGGCCGCCACGCGTTGTCCAGCCTCATCTTGCATCACAGACTTACTCTGTTTTTTTCTTTTTTGGGCCACAGGGATTGCTGGGTCCACACGGATTGGCCGCACGTTTTTTTGGAGCGCAGGGGTTACTCGGCCCACACGGATTGCTCTTACGTTGCTTTTTGGGCGCGCAGGGGTTTGCAGCCTTGCCATCCTGGGCGACTGCCGCGGGCGCCGCCACACCAGCAGAAATCGCCAATGCAATGGCCGCTACTTTTTTTGAGACTCGTTTCATCGAAATTCCCTTTCTAAATGGTTGATAAAAATGACATTACCCGTTGATTAACGTTTAACGCGCGTTCGTTGATGACGCGCTTTTCACGGCCTGGTCCGCGGTCACGACACCCTGACCACGTCTCTCCATCGCACTGCCCCCCACAAACACGGCCACTGCGGCGATCACCATCCCAATGTTCACCCACAGGTCACTCACACCGAGCGCTTGCGGCAAGGTATCGCCACCGGCGAACTCACCCGCCAATGTCCATGCCTCCAATTGCTCATACGCGCCAGCAAAGACCAGGGTGCCCACCATGAGCCCCAACAAAAACACGATGGCATCCAGTCGCCCAGACATAGCACCAACGACCGACGTACCGGGGCAATAACCGCCCACTGCAAAGCCTGCACCCACCAGCGCACCGCCAATGGCAGCGGCCCCCAACAACGCCGACGGAACAAACAATTGGTCCGGGCTGACCAAACCGATCCAGCGCGCCAGCATAAGGCCCACCGATGTGAACACGATCGCCGTGAACATCACCTTGAACACGGACCAATCGGCTAACCGAAATTGGGCGGTGAGCTTGCAGGGACTCCCAAAACCGGCACTCTCGAGCACGAATCCGAAGGCGAACCCGAGTACCAATCCACTCGCGATATCGATGATGTTCATTTACTGCACCCCCCGCACAAGCCGGCTCACGATCAGTCCCACGGCGAAAAACGTGGCCAGAAACGTGAAGCCCGCCAGGCTCAGAGTAGCGGCACCCGATAGCCCCATACCGCTGGTGCAGCCTGCCGCAATGCGCGCCCCTAGGCCGGCCAATAGGCCACCACTAAATGCGGTGATCACGCGGCGCGTGGTGCCCAGAGTCTTTTGCCCATCCAGTTGCACCCGAATGCGGCGGGCCAGCTTCGCAGACAGATACGCACCCACCACGACACCGATCACCTGCCACGTGATCCACGCCGAGAAGATCCCCTCCTCGGCCATGGGTCCCAGGTAAGTGTCAGGACCCGTCAGGCTGGGCAGGCTCTGCGCGAGCCAGGCACTGACGCGGGTGGTGAATCCAGTCGCACCCAACCCATGACCGGTGACCACAAACGTGACCAGCAACACCATACCCAGTGCGAGTCCCGCCAGGAGGGGATGCCAAAACGGCCGGGGCGTAACCGGACCAGAAGAGGAAGACGATGACGCCATCATGTGGCCACACTCCTTCTACGTGCTGCGTTGGTGCGACAGAACATGCCATGCAAGGCCGTGAGCATGCCGGTGACACGAGAGTCCTGGAGTGCATAGAAAATAAACTTACCATCACGGCGTGTCGACACCAGGGATTCGGAACGCAGCACTGATAACTGCTGCGATAAGGTCGGCTGAGCGATGCCTGTGAGCTCCTCAAGGTCGCTCACACACCGCTCTCCTTCAGTCAGTTGGCATAACAGTAACAGCCGGTCTTCATTGGCCATCGCTCTGAGAAACGCCGTCGCCTGAGCGGCCGACTTACGCATGGCGTCGATGTCGAGATTCTGGGGTGATGCAGCCAAGGAGTCGTTCCTTTTAATTAAAGTTTATACAATTTATATGATTGTATATTAATAGTCAATTCATGTATGGGCCGTATGATTTCTAGCCTTCTAAGGGCAAGACGAGCTGGACCGATAGGCCCCCAAGGGTTGATGCCTCGAATACCACCTGCCCAGCATAGAGCGACACAAGTTCGGCGACGATTGCCAGACCCAGCCCGGATCCGGGTACATACTCATCCATGCGACGTCCGCGCTCCAACATCACCGCATGCTGCTCCGATGGCACTCCTGGTCCATCATCCTCGACTACTACGGCACGTCCAGAGGGCAAGGTCACGCACCCCACTGTAACCCGATACCGCGCCCATTTACAGGCGTTCTCGATCACATTACCAAGGATCTCCTGCAAATCCTGGAATTCGCCCTTAAAGCACAGCCCCGTGGCCGGCAAGGTGACCTCTATGCGCAAGGATTTTTCTGCATAGGCGTGCTGCATGACCGTCACGATGCCCTCGATCACGGGACGCACTTCGACTAACGCCCCCGGTGCCGCGACACTAGCGGCCATGCGTGCACGCTTCATATGCCAGTTCACTTGGTCTTGCGCCAGTGACGTGTAGGTGGCCACCGTTTCCCGCAGCGACTGCGGCGACACGGCGGAATCCGCCGCCGCATTGGCCATCACCGTGAGCGGCGTCTTCACGGCATGCGCGAGATTCCCCGCCAACGTCCGCGCACGCTCCACATGCCGACGATGCTCCGACAAAATACCGTTAAAACTGATCGCTAAAGGTTGGATCTCTGATGGAAAGTTTCCCTCAAGCTGTTTCGCCGAGCCCTGACGTAAACGGGTTAATGCCCGATGCAATCCCCGCAATGGGGCCAGCCCGATCGTGACCTGAACACCCAGCACAGCCGTCAATACGACCGTCAACATCAGCAAATACTGAAACGCCGTACGATTGAATTCGTGCACCGCCGTCTGCAACACCTGAATATCCGCAGCGGCAATCAGACGCACGTAGATGGATTCACGGCCATCTTCTAATGTGACCGTGCGCTCCAAGGCCATCACCCGCTGACCATTCGGCCCCTCGATGTCATGCACATGAATCGCACCACTCGATAAGGCATCACGGGGAAGCGTGAGGGTGTAATCCCATAATGATCGCGAACGCTGCACCCCACCGGTCATCATGGATTCCGGGGCATGAATCTGCCAGTACATGCCCGAGTACGGCGTGCCCCAGCGGGGGTCTCCCCTCGGCGCGTTCACTGAAATGCGCAACGGTCTGCCTTCCGCGCGAACGGCAGCCGCCAACTGATCTAATGTGATTCGAAGATTTGTCTGGAACTGGGCGGTCACATGCCGCTCAAACAGCTGGGTGAACACGGAGTGGGCAAGCCACACGGTCACCAGTATCGCCACAAGGCTGACGACCACCAATCGCAAACGAAGCGAACGATGCCATGGTGAGGCCGCCAAATGCGATGGCGTGTTCATGACGTGCCCGGCTGGCCCGATGGGTCACCAAGCCGATACCCCAGTCCACGAACCGTCTCAATCATTCCCGCGGGCATCTTCTTACGCAACCGGGCGACAAACACTTCGATGGTGTTGGAGTCAGGATCGTCGTTGTACGAATACATATGCTCTGAGAGTACGGTGCGACTCGCGACCTCCTGAGGATGATGCATGAACCAGTACAACAACTTGTACTCATGTGCGGTGAGCGTGACCGCCTGACCATCGATGCTGACACGCCCCCCAACCGTGTCCAGCTGAACGTTACGCCAGACCAGTAGCGGTGACGCACTGCCGGCGGAGCGACGAATCACGCTCCGAAGTCGGGCCAACAACTCTTCCATATGAAACGGCTTGGCGACATAGTCATCCGCGCCCGCATCGATGCCACTGACCTTATCGCTCCAACTGTCCCGAGCCGTCAGAATAATGACCGGGAATGGCCGGCCCGCGGCGCGCCACCCCTTGAGCACCGACAGGCCATCGAGCTGGGGCAGGCCCAAATCAAGAATTGCGGCATCTAAGGTTTCTTCACGGCCCATGTGCAAGCCGTCTTCGCCATTGAAGGCCACGTCAACGGCATACCCCTGTTCCGCCAACGCACCACGGAGCTGCTCGGCCAACACGGGCTCGTCTTCAACGATTAATACGCGCATCACGAAACCGCACGGCTTCACCCGTTCGCGCGTCGATTTTCAGTTTGAAGATTTTTCCATCGGAGGTAATGCCTTTCACCTCGTACACCCAGACCTTGCCCCCCTGACGGCGCTCCTGATCGAGTTCCACCTCCAGTATCTGCCCAGGATGGGTCTGGGTGACCACGGCCAGAATTTTGTCCAGCGGCATGATCTCGCCGGCCTGCAGCGCCTGGCGCGCCCGCTCATGATCGGGTGATGCCCAGACCGCCGAGCCACGAGCGGCGCAGACTCCGAACCCCACCATCCAGACCAGGATCGTCACGACCGATGTTGTTGATGCCCTGCGTTGTGCATTGGTCATAACGGCTCCTCTTCCAGACCCAAAGTCTGGCCTGGGCCACCTGAACGCCAGATGAACACGGCCTTCAGCTTCTGTCCATATGGAACTTGCAACACTGGCGTTGTGTTTTGTTACCTCGGAGGGAGATTCGCATGAGATCACTGTCACATTATTTCATCTTCGGCGCAATGTTGGCGGGCAGTTTGACCGCCACCAGTGTGTCGACGCTTGCCGCCGACACAACGCCGGCCGCACAACTCCAACGGTGGAGCGCCACTGCCGGCAGTCCGGGCGACGCATCTCGCGGCAAGTCGTTCTTCGCGGCCACACACGGCAAGGACATCCGCTGCGCCTCCTGCCACGGCAGCACGCCAACTGCCCCCGGAAAGCACAGCTCCACAGGAAAAGTGCTCGATCCGCTAGCGCCAAGCGCAAACTCCAATGCGCTCACCGACACCGCCAAAATCAACAAATGGTTTCGTCGCAACTGCAATGACGTGCTTGGCCGCGAATGTTCCGCCCAGGAAAAGGCCGATGTGATTGCTTTTCTGATCAGTCTAAAACCCTAACCGATTCATCATCAGGACGAACCCCATGAACCCCTTCATTAAAACCCTGGCCGTCGGTCTCATCACCATAACGGCGAGCGTGGTCCACGCCAGCAAACCCATGATGGCCGAAGCACAGATGCTCGCCCAGTATCGCCAGGAGTGCAGCAGCTGTCACATGGCCTACCCGCCGGAATTTCTCTCGAAACCAGCGTGGACACGTGTGATGAACTCCCTATCCCGCCACTATGGGAGCGATGCCAGTATCGATGCGGCAACGGTAAAGGAGATCTCCGCGTGGCTGAATCAGCATGCCGGTACCTATAAACGGGCGGTAGCGAGTTCCAAAGAAGATCGATTGACCAAAACCCCATGGTTCATTCGTAAGCACGACAAGATCGATAAAACCGTCTATCAACGCGCGTCGATTAAAAGCCCCGCGAACTGCGCTGCCTGCCACACCGCCGCCCATCGTGGTGATTTCGAAGATAACAACGTCAGGATTCCAAAATGACTAACTCCCGTTACGCCGCTGCATTGCCTACCCGAATACTGGTCTGGGATTCCCCCACCCGAATCTTTCATTGGATTCTGGCGATTTGCTTTGCCGGAGCAATGATTACGCAAGACATGGAGCGACTGCGCCTATTGCACAACACCTTCGGCTACACCATGCTGGGACTGGTGGGGTTTCGCCTGATCTGGGGTGTCATTGGCACGCGTTACGCCCGCTTTGGATCGTTTGTGCCCAGCCCACGCCAGGTGATGGGTTATCTGCGCAGCCTGATGGAGCAGGAGCCGATGCATAGCATCGGACATAATCCGATCGGTGCACTTGGCATTCTGGTGATGCTGGCCCTCACCGTCGGTGTGGCCGTGTCCGGAATGGTGTTGGATCAGGGCATTGCAGAGGAACTGATGGAAGAGGTTCACGAGGTGCTGGCCAATCTGCTGTTGATCGTGGTCGGAATCCACGTGCTCGGCGTGGTGATGTCGAGCATCACCCACAAGGAAAATCTGGTGGGCGCGATGATCAGTGGCTATAAAACCGGCACCGCCGCGCAGGGCATTCGCTCTCCCTTGTGGTGGATTGGAATTCCGCTGGCCCTGGCCGTCGTCGGGTTCTGGGCGTTTCAGTTCGGCGTGATCTCGGGCTGAATCGTGGCGTGATCGATGCCGTACTTTGTGCGCAGTAAGTCCTGCAACTGAATACGGGTCGCCGGCCAGTGGCTCAGGGTTCGAAATTCCATATGCGCCGTGAGCGCGATATGGCCGGGACTTAACTCCCAGATGTGCAGGTTATGAACCCCCTGCACATCGGGCGCCTGGGCCAGATCGTGGGCGACCGCATTGAAATCCACATGATCCGGCACGTACTCCATCAGTATGCGATAGGAGTGTCGCAATAGACTGAAGGTGGACTTCAGAATCAGAACACAGACCAACAATGACAGCCAGGGATCCACCCCCACCGGGCCACCCGCCACAATCACCACACCGGCCACTAACGCGGCCACCGACCCTAATAAGTCCCCGAGCACGTGAACGAGTGCCGCACGTACATTCAGATTGTCACGATCCCGCGACAGTACCCAGGCCACCACCAGATTCACCGCCAAGCCAATTGCCGCCACCCAGATGACGGTCATGCCCTGCACTGGCTCCGGCGCAATCATCCGGCCGATCGCCTCCCAGGCAATCCACCCGACTAACGCCAACATGGCCAAGGAATTCACAAACGCCGCCAAGGCCTCAATACGGCCATGGCCATAGGAGTGCTGTGCAGTGGGTTCACGTTTTGCTAAAAACTGCGCCGCCAGCGCCACCAGCAGCGACAGGGAATCGGTCACCATGTGCGTGGCATCCGAGAGCAGCGCCAATGATCCGGAGATCAGCCCACCCGCGAGTTCGACGGCGGCAAATCCCAAGGTGAGCATGACGGCCCAGCCCAGTGACCCAAGCGGGACGTGCTCCCGGGCGTGCCCGCGTTGCGCATCATTCTGGTCGTGTGCGTGATGACCCGACACGGACACTCCTTCCCGGCCGCTCGGCCGCGTTAATGGAGTTCCTATGGTAAGGCCAGTCACCCCCCACGACCCGGCCGAGACATGGCTCTGCGCGCGCCTGTTGACAATATATCAAAATATATCTTAATATAACGTTAATCGAAATGGCGCTCGCTTAACCACCACTTCATGAATACCCCCCTCGGCCCTTCTGGACGCATCGCCCAGTTCTTCTTAGGCACTCAGATCACCCCACTGCTGGCGATCATCGCCCTGCTGCTGGGCCTGTTTGCGGTAGTGGTCACCCCCCGCGAGGAAGAGCCTCAGATCAACGTGACCATGGCCAACGTGTTGATTCCATTTCCGGGCGCAACCGCGGAGAACGTGGAAACGATGGTGGCCATACCCGCCGAACAGGTGCTGGCCCAGATCACTGGTGTGAAACACGTGATGTCGGTCGCCCAAAGCGGCATGGCGATTGTGACCGTTCAGTTTGAAGTGGGTGTGCCCCGCATTGAGGCTTTGGTGCGCCTGCACGACACCGTCTCGGCTAATGCCGATTGGCTACCCCGCAACTTAGGGGTATTGCCGCCAATTATCAAACCCAAAGGCATCGATGATGTGCCGATCGTAGCGCTCACCCTTCACGCCGCCCAAGGTCAAAAAGACCGACTGGAACTCGAGCGCACCGCCCATCGGATTGAAACGGAATTAAAACGCGTCTCCGGAACGCGCGAGGTCACCACGATCGGTGGCCCGCAACGGCGTATCCGTGTCGAGGTGGATCCCGCCCGTCTGACCAGCCGCGGCTTCACCCTAACCGATGTCATGCGCACGGTAGAAAGCGCCAATGCCGGTGCGCCGGCAGGCGATCTGTTGGTCAACGAGCAGGCCCTGGCCGTAGAAACCGGCCCCTTTCTTCGATCCGCCCAGGACGTGGCCGATCTGATCATCGGCGTGCGTGCTGGCGCGCCCGTGCACATGCGTGATGTGGCAAACGTGGTGGATGGCCCCTCGCAAACCCATCGTCTGGTCTGGCACGCCGAACGATTGGCACACGGTGACCTGGGCGCACCCACCCCTGCACTCACCATCGCCATCACCAAAAAGCCCGGCGAGAACGCGGTCGATGTGGCCAACGCCGTACAGGCCCGCGTGACCGCCTTAAAGGGCAATCTGATTCCCAAAGACATTGTTGTCTCCGTCTCACGAAACTATGGCGAGACCGCCGATCAAAAGGCCCGGCAACTGATTCAGAAGCTGTTGTTTGCCACGGTCTCCGTGGTGGCATTGGTGTACCTGGCGCTTGGCCGTCGCGAGGCCTTCATTGTGGGGGGTGCGGTCATCCTGACGCTGGCGGCCACCTTGTTTGCGTCATGGGCATATGGATTCACGATCAATCGCGTGTCACTGTTTGCACTCATTTTCTCTATCGGCATTCTGGTCGACGATGCCATCGTGGTGGTCGAGAATATCCATCGACACCAGCATCTCCATCCGAACAAAACCCTGTTTGAATTGATTCCGGGTGCTGTGGACGAAGTGGGCGGCCCCACCATTCTGGCCACGCTCACGGTAATTGCGGCCCTGTTGCCCATGGCCTTCGTGTCGGGGTTGATGGGCCCCTACATGAGTCCAATCCCAATTAACGCGAGCATGGGAATGCTCATTTCTCTCGCCATCGCATTTGTCATCACGCCGTGGATGTCGGCACGCTGGATGAAGGCGTCGGATGGATCCACCGTATCGGCCCACGGGCAACAGGCAGAGACCTCGGCGCTCATGCGCTGGCTAGAGCCGCAATTCACACGCCTGTTTGCACCATTTCTAGATCACAGAAATGGGCGGCGCGCACGCCGTCAACTTGGGCTCGGCGTACTGGGCGCCATTGTGCTGTCCGTGACCCTGCCGATTGCCGGATTCGTTGTCTTGAAAATGCTGCCGTTTGACAACAAAAGTGAGTTTCAAGTGATTGTGGATATGCCCGAAGGCACACGCGTGGAGAAAACCGATGCGGTGCTGCGCGAGATGGCCGCCGCTCTCAATGCCCACAAGGAAGTGGCCAGTGTCCAGATCTATGCCGGCACGGCCGCTCCAATTAACTTCAATGGCCTGGTGCGTCAGTACTACCAGCGGCAGGCGCCCTACCTGGGCGACATCCAAGTGAATCTGGTCGACAAATCCGATCGCAGTGACAAGAGCCATGTCATTGCCACACGCATTCGACCCGAATTCACGGCAATTGCCAAACAGCACAAGGCCAGCGTGAAGGTGGTCGAGGTGCCCCCGGGCCCGCCCGTGTTGGCCCCCATCGTGGCCGAAATCTACGGGCCTGATGCAGCCACACGCAAGACGCTCGCAGACTCGGTGCGCAAAACGTTCGAGGCCACCGATGGTCTGGTCGATGTGGATGACAGCAACACGACCGCTGCCCCCAAGAAATTGCTCGTGATTGATCGCCGCAAAGCCAGTGCCATGGGCGTGCCCCAGCAGGCGATTGTGGACACCATACGCGCCGGCCTCTCCGGTGCCGACAGCAGTTTTCTGCACGACGGCTCCAAATACGCGGTACCGATCACACTGCGCCTGTCCGAAGATCATCAACGTTCGCTGGCCCAACTGCTGCAGCTACCGGTGCGCAGCGTAACCCGTGAAACCGTCCC